>Ga0265292_1000165_pt1 | contig 123671 bp, 122 predicted proteins | sample Munlanlewell296A_FD_189080 | JGI IMG/M metagenome (GOLD analysis project Ga0265292, IMG submission 189080) | Leachate microbial communities from a municipal landfill in Southern Ontario, Canada - Leachate well 296A | ecosystem: Engineered > Solid waste > Landfill > Unclassified | place... | reverse complement strand
CGCTCTACTCTCGGATCCTTTAAATCATCGAAGAAAGGAAGTATCCCGTTCATATGCTTTTATCCCTATAAACGTATTTTCTTCAATTATCGCATCCCTTCCCTAAAATTTAGATGCGTTTGCCCTGGGATTACCCCCCTTACTTCCCCTGCTTCCGTACATATTTGGTAAGTATCACTATCACCTGCCCTTCTATCTTCCCTTCTATCTGTTCTGTATTGTTTTCAACGAGTCGGATATTCTTTACCACGGTACCCATTTTGGCATTGAGCGCGGAACCTTTTACATCAAGCGATTTGGTTAGCACAACGGTATCGCCCTGCTGCAGCACATTTCCATTGGCATCTTTATGAAGGTCCACACTGCCGTCATTCTCATGATCGCCGGTAGCTTTGGCCCAGGCCAGCCTCTCATCATCCAGGTACAACATATCCAGCAGATCCGCTGCCCAGCTCTCTGTACGCAGCCTGTTTAACATGCGCCAGGCCATTACCTGCACACCCGGTACCTCGCTCCACATAGATTCAGTTAAACATTTCCAGTGCTCCTGTATTAGCGCTGCTTTCTTTTCTATCTGGGCAAAACATTGGCCGCATACCATGATGCAATTCTGCTCATTGGCGCCATCCTGGGGCGGTACTTCATAGCGTTGTATAGCATCTGCCGATCCGCATAGTTCACATTTGTTTTCACTTCTGTTGAGTAGCACCACTTCCAGGTTCATATTTTAAATTTAAGGCCGCAAGGTAAAGGAAATAAGAATTTTTTCAACGACTATCCAAACTCCTTAGTATTTAAAAAGCAATTATTAGCCGGGTACGAGCCGCTAGGTTAGTTTTCAAATGCGCTTACCTATTTTTGCTCCATGCAACCCATCAAAAACATCATCTTCGACCTCGGAGGCATTTTTATGAACCTCGATTTTAGCCTTACCCAGCAAGCATTTGTGGACTTAGGTATCAGTGAATTTGCGCAAATGTTTACCCAGCACCATGCCAACGACCTTTTCGAAGAACTCGAAACCGGTAAGATTAGTGAGGAAGCATTTTATGAAAAGTTCAGAGCAGCTACCCAGAGCGAACTATCAAATGATCAAATTAAAAAAGCCTGGAATGCCCTGATACTTGATTTCCCACCAGAAAGAATGCAATGGCTGGATACTATCCGGCATAAATACAATGTGTATCTTTTTTCCAATACCAACCGTATCCATTATGATGCATTCACCGAAATTGTAAAACGGGAGAATAACTGCGCCAACTTTAATCAATACTTCATCAAAGCCTACTATTCGCATGAACTGGGCCTGAGAAAGCCTTATGTGGAATCTTTTCAGAAGATACTGGAAGAGCAGGAACTGTCAGCATCCGAAACCCTGTTTATTGACGACACCTATCAAAATATTGAAGGAGCGATGATGGCGGGAATGCGAACAATTCACCTGGTGGCGCCGCTTACCGTGTTGGATTTGGGGCTGTAACCCCTCATGGTTTCACTTCCTCAAACTCAATATAATCCGCCCCTTTCGTTGCCGGCCTTTTCGCCTGCTGCTTTTCTGCGGCCTGGGCCTGTTGCTGGTACTGCTGTTGCTGTGCGGCCTGCTGTTCCTGCATCTCCTTAAGCTTGCTTTTAACCTGCAAGGTGGCTTTGCCTATCGGTAATACCAGCTCAAAAACAAATTTGTATAGCAGGTAGAGCAGGATTCCGTATAAAATAATCTTCGACATAAGAGGACAAAGGTAAAGAATATCGAATATTGAACACCGATTGATGGATCATGAATTGTTAAATCCTTCTGCATTCGATATTCCCTGTTCGGCATTCAGTAGTCTAATTTCCCGATGAACGCAAAGAAATTTGGAACTTTCCTTCCTGTTTCCTTACATTTGCAAAAGCAAAGAATTAACAGAAGGGAACGACTATCGTTCCCTTCTCCTTTTTATATATGTCAAACGAAACAGTAATACAGGAAACAGAAAAGATGCTCAACAGTATCCTGGCAGAAGAGCCGGAGTATTTTCTGGTGTCTATCCGCATAAAACCTACCAATAATATCAAGGTATTTATTGATGGAGACAATGGTATCGCGATCGAAAAATGTGTTCGCTTTAACCGGAAACTATATAAGCTGATCGAAGAAACCGGTATGTTCCCCGAGGGAGAATTTTCTCTGGAGTTATCATCGCCGGGTGTGGATGAGCCGCTCAAAATGCACCGCCAGTATCTGAAAAATATAGGTAGAGAGGTTGAAGTGCTTTTTACAGATGATACAACTAAACAAGGTAAAATGCTGGCAGTAACTGAAGCGGATATCACTATCGAATACACAGAGGGCAAAAATAAAAAAGCGGTTACCCAACAATTGGTTATTCCATTCAACAATATAAAATCAACAACCGTTCAAATTAAATTTTAAATCTTCCGGCATAGTGCCGGGGGTGGGAACTTAAACATTAAGATATGGCAAGTATCAACTTAATTGAAGCTTTTCAGGAGTTTAAAGATGCAGAGAACATTGATCGTCCTACGATGATGAAAGTGGTAGAAGATGTATTCAAAACCTTACTCAGAAAGAAATTCGGAAGCGATGACAATTTTGATGTGATCGTGAACGCGGAGAAAGGCGACCTGGAAATTATTCGCAGACGTATGATTGTGGAGGATGGCGAGGTGCTCGACCCATTGGCTGAAGTGGGCTTTACAGACGCCGCCAAAATAGAACCCGATTTTGAAGTAGGCGAAGAATTGTATGAAGAAATAGATATCCTGGATTTTGGCCGTCGTGCCATTCTTGCTGCCAAACAAACACTGGCCAGCCGCATCAGCGATCTGAAGAAAAATGTATTGATTAAAAAATACGGCGACCGTATCGGCGATATCATCAGCGCGGAAGTGTACCAGGTTTGGAAAAAAGAAGTGTTATTACTGGATGAAGAAGGCAATGAACTCATCCTTCCCAAATCAGAACAGATACCACAGGACTATTTTAAGAAAGGTGAAAATATTCGTGCGGTAGTGGCCCGTGTTGACCTGAAGAATAATTCTCCGGTGATTATCCTCTCCAGAACCAGCCCGCTGTTCCTTGCTAAATTATTAGAGATAGAAGTGCCTGAAATATTTGATGGTTTGATCGCTATTAAAAAAATTGTTCGCGATCCGGGAGAAAGAGCCAAAGTGGCCGTAGAATCTTACGACGACAGAATTGATCCTGTTGGCGCCTGCGTAGGTATGAAGGGTAGCCGTATACATGGAATTGTACGTGAACTGAAAAATGAAAATATTGATGTTATTAATTTCACAACCAATACCCAGTTGCTGATTCAGCGTTCATTAACACCGGCCAAGATCAGCTATATGGAACTGGATAATGAAAAGAAACACGCGGAAGTTTACCTGAAAGCCGACCAGGTTTCACTGGCCATTGGCCGCAGGGGCGTAAATATTAAACTGGCCTGCGAATTAACCGGCTATGAAATTGATGTATACCGTGAGGATGAAGAAATAGTGGATGAATTTGATATTGACCTGGACGAATTCAGCGATGAGATTGAACCATGGGTGATAGAAGAATTCAAACGCATTGGTTGTGATACTGCCCGCAGTATTCTGAAACTGACCGCTGAAGAACTGGAAAGAAGAACCGACCTGGAAAAAGAAACCATCGGCGAAGTGAGAAGAATATTGCAGGAAGAGTTTGACAGGGAAGAGTAAGCAGCTTTTTAGGAACTATCTTTGTCGAATAGATAGTTATTAAAATAATAATAATAATAGAGTCCATGGGCCATAGTCCATAGTCAATGGACCATCACTATGTACCATGGACTAAAAACCACTGAATGTCAGAACTGAAATTACCGAGACTGTTAGCAGCCGCCAAAGAATTCAATATTGGGCAGGATACCCTTATTGAGTTTTTGGTGAAGAAAGGGTTTAATCGCGATGACCTGAAGCCTACCGCAAAGCTTCATGAAGACCAATACTATGCGCTACAGGCAGAGTTTCAAAGCGATAAAGTAGCTAAGAATAAAGCCGACCAGGTAGAGATACCAAAGGGGGCGCAGTCTGAGGGTAAAAAGAAAAAAGACGAGGAGGAGATTTCATTTAGAAAAGAGGAGAAGAAACCCGCGCTTAAAGAAGTGGTCAAAGAAGCCGTTAAAGAGGTACCTAAAGAAATTCCTAAAGAAGCCCCGAAGCCGGTAGAAGTTCCGGTTGTTATAGCTGAAGTACCGGTAGTAAAAGCGCCGGAAGTTGTGGAAGAGGCGCCGGTTGTGGATACTGTTCATCTTAAAATAGTAGCGCCGGAATTAGAAGGAACCAAAGTGATCAATAAGATCGATTTGTCTGCCATCGATTCTTCAACAAGACCTAAAAAAACGGCAAAGAAAAAAGAAACTAAACCAGAAGAAGCCAGGCCGGCCCCTAAAGCGCCTGCCAAAACAGAGAAGAAGCCGGTAGTTGAAGAAAAACCGGTAGTAGTTATTGCCCCTGTTCCGGTACAGCAGGAAGAGGTTGGTCCTACCATTGAAAATATTAAAGCCGAAAAATTAGAAGGTCCCAAAATTCTGGGTAAAATTGAATTACCGGTTAATAGCGATACCCGCCCCAAGCCTATGGGCAGGGATGAAAAACGCAAACGCAAACGTATACCCGTAGATAAAAAAGGTGATGCACCTGCAACAGATGCAACACCGGGTAGGGATGCCAGCGGTAAACTAACAGGGCCTAACCGTCCGATTGTTCCGGCAAATAACCGTGGGGGTGGTACCGATCGTGGTGGACAAGGCGGTGGCGGATTTAACCGTGCGGGTGGTGGTAATGCCCGTGGTGGTAACCGTAATGAGAGAAATGCACCGGCACGCCGTGAAGACAAAGAAATAGATCAGAAAGCTATCCAGGAAAAGATACGCGAAACCCAGGCCAAACTGGCCGGAACGGGTGGACGTGGTAAGAGCCTTAAAGCAAAATACCGCCGTGCCAAACGTGATGAAGCTGCTGAGGCGCAGGGAGAAGAAGTAGTTGATAACAGGCTGCAGGTAACAGAATTTGTTACCGTAAGTGAGTTGGCTAACCTGATGGACGTAAGTTTTGCCGATGTTATCGGAAAATGTATGAACCTCGGTATCATGGTTTCCATTAACCAGCGATTAGATGCGGAAGTAATTGAATTGGTATCCAGTGAATTTGGTTTTGAAGTTGAATTTATTGGTCTGGAAGAAGTAGATGAGCTGGATGAAGATGATTATGAAGAAGACGAAGAAGCTAAAGTACCAAGGCCCCCTATTGTAACCATTATGGGTCATGTTGACCATGGTAAAACTTCGTTGCTCGATTATATCAGAAGCGCTAATGTTGTTGCCGGGGAGGCAGGTGGTATTACACAGCATATAGGCGCTTATGAAGTAACCCTGCCAAATGGTAAAGCCATTACTTTCTTAGATACACCGGGCCATGAAGCCTTTACTGCGATGCGTGCCCGTGGTGCTAAAGTAACCGATGTGGCCATTATAGTGGTTGCCGCAGACGATGCAGTGATGCCACAGACCAAAGAGGCCATCAGTCATGCACAGGCAGCCGGTGTTCCCATGATCTTTGCGGTAAATAAAATTGATAAAGATGGCGCCAACCCACAGAAAATTTATGAGCAGTTATCGCAAATGAATATCCTGGTAGAAGCATGGGGTGGTAAATTTCAGAACCAGGAACTCTCTGCCAAACAGGGATTGAATGTGGACCTGTTATTAGAAAAAGTATTATTGGAAGCGGAAGTACTGGATCTGAAAGCCAATCCCGGGAGAGAAGGCTCAGGTACCATTATTGAGGCCTCATTGGATAAAGGACGTGGTTATGTAGCCACTATGCTTGTACAGAACGGAACCTTACATCAGGGAGACCTGATTGTATCCGGCCAACATTATGGTCGTGTTAAAGCAATGTTTAATGAACGCAACCAGCGTATTGAAATTGCACCCCCATCTACCCCTGTAGTTATATTGGGATTGAATGGCGCACCACAGGCGGGTGAAAAATTTAAAGTATTTGCAGATGAAGCGGAGGCCAAAGAAACAGCCACCAAACGTGCACAGTTATTGCGTGAGCAGGGGCTCCGTGCAAGAAAACATATTACACTCGATGAGATAGGACGTCGCCTGGCTCTCGGAAACTTTAAAGAACTTAATATCATTATTAAAGGTGATGTGGATGGTTCAGTTGAAGCCCTGAGTGATTCATTACAGAAGTTGTCGACAGAAGAAATTGCCATTCGTGTAGTGCATAAAGGGGTTGGACAGATTTCAGAAAGTGATGTGCTGCTTGCTACGGCGTCTGATGCCATCATCATCGGCTTTAATGTACGTCCGTCATCACAGGCCAATAAATTGTCTGAAGCAGAAGGGGTGGAGATCAAATTATACTCCATTATCTATACGGCTATTGATGAGATCAAGAGCGCGATGGAAGGTATGCTGGAACCTAAGTTCCAGGAAAAAATTACAGCCAATGTGGAAGTGCGCGAAGTGTATAAATTTGATAAGGCAACCGTTGCCGGATGTTTTGTACTCGAAGGGAAAATTGCCAGAAACAGTAAGATCCGTATTATACGTGATGGTATTGTGGAATATCCGCGGGGTGAAGGGCAAAGTGCCGAGCTGGGCAGCCTGAAACGCTTTAAAGATGATGCGAAAGAAGTGGCTTCCAATATGGAGTGCGGATTAACCATTAAGAATTATAATGATTTAAAAGTGGGTGATATAGTGGAGGCATTTGAGGAAGAAGAAATGAAGCGTACACTTTAACGCTTCCTTTACCGGTTCCCCCCCTTTGTTTACCTACTTTTGAACGATATTGAATTTTATGAAGCATCTATTTATCATTGTTTTGGTACTTATGACTACCGGTTTTACTTCCTCTTTTGCGCAAAGCAAAAAAGTGGTGGCCGATAAGATAGTGGGACAGGTAGGAGATAAAATTATACTCCGCTCAGATATACTTAATTCATTGTCTGATCTGCGGCGGCAGGCACAAGGCCAGGAAAATGTTGTGTTGCCAACGGAATGCCAGATACTGGAGGGACAATTGATTCGTAAGGCATTGGTATTGCAGGCACAGAAAGACTCTATACCTGTTAGTGAAGAAGAGATTGATGCGGCGCTGGATAATAAGATCCGTTTATTTATCCAGTCATACGGATCAAAAGACCTGTTGGAAGAGATTGCGGGTAAAACCGTTTACCAGATAAAAGAAGATTTTAAAGAAAGTTTTAGAGAGCAGAAACTGGCCGATCTGATGCAAAATAAGATTGTAGACGGCATCAAGATTACGCCAACCGAAGTGAAGCAGTATTATTTGAAGATTCCTGCAGACAGTTTACCTTTTTATGAATCTGAGATTGAAGTAAGTCAGATCATCATCCATCCCAAAGCGAATAAGGATGTGGAAGAGTATGTGTCTAAACAGTTATACGATTATAAAAAGCAGGCAGAACAGGGCGGCGGAAAAAAATTCGACCAGTTGGCCAAATTGTATAGCGAAGATCCTGCCGTAAAAGAAAATGGCGGCCAGTACACACTGAACCGTAACGACAAACAATGGGATCCCGCTTTCCTGTCAGGTGCATTCCGTTTAAAAGAGGGGCAGATATCTATTCCTATCAAATCAAAATTCGGGTTACATATTATTATGATGGTTAGCCGTTCCGGCGATGAGGCAATTGTCAAACATATTTTGCGTATCCCCCCCGTAACAGAAGATGAAATTACCGAAGCCAAACAACACCTGGATTCTATCCGGAAAAAAATCATTGACGGATCTATGAGTTTTGGCGCAGCCGTTAGCAAGTATAGTGATGACGAGAACAGTAAGTTTAGCGCCGGTGCGATTTCTTCCGGGCGCGACGGATCAACTTTTGTTAGTATTGACCAGTTGGATAAAGACATGATAGTGCCTTTGGGTACTTTGCAGCCCGGCGATTATTCAGCGCCATTAGTGTATACAGATGAGCGTGGGCGGAAAGTAGTGAGGCTGATTTATCTCAAAAACAGAACGGCCCCGCATCGGGAGAATTTGAAAGAAGATTATAACCGTGTTTCGCAGAGGGCATTGGAAGAGAAAAAAAGTGCTGCCCTGGAAAAATGGTTTAAAGAACATATTCCTACCTATTTTATCTCGATTGATAAAGACTTTTCCAATTGCAGTGGCCTCGAAGAATGGCGCAGGTCGGCAGCGAATGCGGAGAAAGCAAGAAATTAGTGGCTATAATATAAGCTTAATGCTCCCGCAGTAACCTGCGGGATTTTTTTGAAAAAAATTTGATAAATTGAATGTATGTACATACATTTGCTTTGTGAAACTGGAACAAGCCATACAGAGTACCAAATTTAAAAACGAAGTGCACAAGGCCGGGTTGAATATCCTGTACACGGCCTGGTGGCTGAAAACAGTGATGAGCAAGGAGTTGAAGGAATTCGGATTAACACATGAACAATATAATGTATTGCGGATTTTAAAAGGTAAATATCCCGCCCAGATGTGCGTTAGGGATATTGCCTGCCGGATGATTGAGAAAAATTCAAATGTACCCCGTATAGTAGACAGGCTGGAATTAAAGAAAATGGTGAAGCGTTCTACCTCCGTTATTGATAAAAGAGAAACAGTGATTACTTTAACGCAAAGCGGTATCACCATCCTGGAAGCTACTACCGTTAAGGTTAATGAAGTAATGGACGGAATGATGACTGTATCAAACCAGGAAGCACAGGCATTGAATATACTGCTGGAAAAAGTACGGGTAAGGGAAGAATGATTTTTTTAAATAAATAGATGTATGTACATGCAAATAATTAATAATTAAAGTTGAATGAAAACGATTTTACACAAAGCGGATAGCAGGGGGCATACCTCTTTTGGATGGCTGAACAGCTTTCATACATTCAGTTTTGGACAGTATTACAATCCCGATAGGATGCACTTTGGCGCGCTAAGGGTATTGAATGATGATACAGTAGGGAAAGGGATGGGATTTTCAAAACATCCGCATGATAATATGGAGATCGTATCCATACCATTATTTGGAGACCTGCATCACCAGGACAGCACAGGCAGAGATGAGATCATCCGTGAGAATGATGTACAGATCATGAGTGCCGGTAGCGGTATTGCTCACAGCGAAATGAATGCGAATAAGGATAAAGAAGTGAAATTCTTACAACTTTGGGTATTGCCTAAAGAAAAAAATATGGAACCCCGTTACCAGCAAAAAACATTTCTTCCGGAAGACAGGTTGAATAAAATACTTACGGTAGTGGCACCGGATGATGAAAACGCTGTGTGGATTAACCAGGATGCATGGTTTTCACTTGCCAGGCTTTCAAAAGAAGTGAGCCTTGATTACAACCTGCATAAAGAAGGGAATGGTGTTTATGCATTTGTTTTATACGGAAATGTAACCATCCATGAACAGGTGCTTGAACCACGCGACGGGATAGGCATTTCAGAAACAAATTTGATAACCATTGCAGCCGGTACCGAAGCAGAAATAGTATTGGTTGAAGTACCCATGCCATGACAATGAATTTGAAAGCGCCCAAAAACAAACTACCCATCAGCAATCAACTAATTAAAATAATATAACATGTCAACGTACAAAATCGACACCGCGCACAGCGAGATTACTTTTAAAGTAAAACACCTGATGATCACGAATGTGACAGGTAATTTCAACAAATTTGATGCAACCATGGAAAGTGAAGCGGCTGATTTCAGCGATGCAAAAATTTCCTTTGAAGCGGATGTAACCAGCATCTCTACTAATAACGAGCAGCGCGATGGCCACCTGAAGAGCGATGATTTTTTTGCTGCCGAGAAATTTCCAACACTCGGTTTTACTTCAAAAAGTATCACTAAGAAAAGTGAAGAAAATTACGCACTTACCGGCGACCTCACTATCCGTGGTATAACCAAAACAATTGAACTTGCCGTAGCATTTGGTGGTACAATGACCGATCCTTATGGCCAGGTTAAATCTGGTTTTGAAATCAGCGGAAAGATCAATCGTAAAGACTTCGGTTTAAACTGGAGCGCAGTAACGGAAGCGGGTGGCATAATGCTAAGTGATGAGGTGAAATTGAACCTGTCGGTACAAATGATCAAACAATAATGTTGTTGGCACAGGCAAACTGAACAGGATACTGTGTGTATTGTTATAAAGTTCAGGCTGTACTTTTGAAGGTGGACGCATAGTTATATACGCAAAATTGTAATATATGAATATTGAAATTGTATCTGGTAGCCCGAGAAAAGAAAGTCTATCATACCGCGTGGCCCTGTTTTTGCAAAAGCACCTGACCGATAATACAAATCATTCCGTTAATATCATTGATGTAAGGGATTGGAACCTGCCCTTGCTGCAGGATGTGTTTACCAGTGTAGAAAAAACCCCCGATGCCTTTAAGCCATTGGCTAAACGAATGTTTGCGGCAAAGGCATTCGTGCTGGTAACACCAGAATACAACGGTAGTTATTCGCCCGCCATGCAAAACCTGTTGGACCATTTTCCCAAACAGAGCCGTAAGGCATTTGGTGTGGTTACCGCATCACCCGGCACCATGGGGGGCATGCGGTCCAGTCAGCAGTTATTACTGCTGATACCCGCTTTATTTGGAATTGCCTCACCCCTTATGTTGATTACCCCGTTGGTTGATAAGAAATTTGATGGGGAGGGTAACTTGATAGATGAGGGTTTTAGAAAAATGGTTGACCAGTTTGTGCAAGAGTTTATCTGGCTGGCAGAAACACTGCATACGGACGGTAAAACAGTTCATATTTAACAGTAAAAGAAAGTGGCGGAGTTGTACCTTCGCCACTTTCTTTTAAATACCATCATGAGCGACGAAATCAAACATGAATGCGGCCTTGCCTACATTCGATTGAGAAAGCCTTTCTCTTATTATCTCCGGCAATACGGAGCGGTTACTTACGGCCTAAATAAGCTGTACCTGCTCATGGAAAAGCAACATAACCGTGGCCAGGATGGGGCAGGAATAGCCACGGTAAAATTGGATACCGAACCCGGTAACCCCTTTTTACACAGAATGCGCAGCAACGCGCAACAACCCATCGCCGATCTTTTTTTCAGAATTGGCCAGGAAATAGCTGAACTCGAAAAATACCAGCCGGATATCAAACAACACCCGGGTTTAATGAAGGGCCATTTGCCTTTTCTCGGAGAAGTATTGCTGGGCCATTTACGGTATGGAACCCAGGGCAAGAATAATGTAGAATTTTGTCACCCATTCATCAAGCGTGATCTGATGCCCGGCAGAAATATTGCATTGGCCGGAAATTTTAACCTCGTGAATACAGATGAGTTGTTTGATCTGATTAATATGAGTCCGGGCGATTTTCAGAAGCAAAGTGATCTGGCCGCTATGATGGAAGTGCTGCATCATTTTTTAACCAAAGAAGATGAACAGCATCCCAATGCCGCGGATATTGCCAAAGTATTGAGGAAGGCAACGCCACTATTTGACGGGGGTTATACCGTTGGCGCTTTATTGGGTAATGGCTACAGTTTTGTAATGCGAGATGCCCACGGTATCCGTCCGGCTTATTATTATATTGATGATGAAGTGATTGTTGCTTCCAGCGAGCGCGCTGCCATACGTACCACTTTTAATGTTGGAGAGAATGAAGTATTGGAACTAATGCCTGGCATGGCTTTAATCGTAGATGATCATGGCGGCTACCGGCTGGAACAGATATTAGAACCCAAAGAAAGAAGAGCCTGCAGCTTTGAGCGTATCTATTTCTCGCGCGGCAGTGATGAAAAAATTTACCGGGAAAGAATTGCTCTCGGGCATCATTTGAGTAAAACGGTTTTGGAAAGTATTAACTACGACTTAAAAAATACGATCATCTCTTATATTCCCAATACCGCCGAAGTGGCTTTTTATGGCTTGGTGAAAGGGATGGAAGAATACCTGAACAAGATTAAAGTAGAACGTATTTTAAGCTGGGGCAATGATTTTACGCCGGAGAAACTGGAAGAGATGGTGAACCGGAAAATACGGCAGGAGAAAATTGCCATTAAAGATGTAAAGCTGCGCACCTTTATTACGGAAGATGCGAACAGGAATGAAATGGTGCAGCACGTATACGATATTACATACGGAACAGTTCGCCGTAATGAAGATACTATTGTGGTTATTGATGACAGTATTGTACGCGGTACTACGCTTAAAGAAAGTATTGTTCGAATGCTGGCCAGGCTGCAACCCAAAAAAATTATTGTGGTCTCTTCCGCGCCACAGATACGTTATCCCGATTGTTATGGAATAGATATGAGCAAGCTCGGCGATTTTATTGCTTTTCGTGCTGCCGTTGCCTTGCTGAAAGAAAGAAATATGGAGCATATACTTACTGAGCTTCATGAAAAAATAAAAGAACTGCAGCGCAATAACCAGTTACATATTGAAAACGTGGTTCGCCAGGTGTATAAGCCCTTTACTACACAGGAAATATCCGATAAAATAGCACAGCTCATCACACCGCCGGAAATAGATCTCAATGTGCAGGTGATCTATCAAACCATTGAGGATCTTCACGATAGTTGCCCTACCAATACCGGCGACTGGTACTTCACCGGAAATTATCCAACGCCCGGAGGAAACAAAGTGGTGAACAAGGCTTTCTTAAATTATATGGAAGGGAAGAATGTGCGGGGCTATTAATCAAACCCTGTAACAGATCGCATTAATATTCATTCCCGCACCAACCGAAGCAAACATTACTACATCTCCCGGGTTCAGTTCGTGTTCATTTAATGAGTTATGTTTTACCAGGTCGTACAATGTAGGGATGGTGGCCACAGAACTGTTGCCTAATTTATGAATACTCATGGGCATGATATCCGCGGGGATCTCTTTTATTCCGTATAACCTGTAGAGCGCTTTTACAAAACCTTCATCCATTTTTTCATTGGCCTGGTGCAGGAAGAATTTTTTTACATCGCTAACATGTAATCCGCATTTATCCAAACAGGTTTTCATTGCAAGGGGCACGTTTTTTATAGCATACTCATATACTTTTCGTCCCTTCATCTTAATATAACGGATATCGGGGTCAGCGCCCGGAAAATTAGATTTTCCAAAATGCAGAAAAAAGGCTTCATCAACACAGTGGCTTTGAACAGAAGTGGCTAATATGCCACTATTTGTTTCTGAAGCGGGTATCGCCTCAATAACAGTGGCTCCGGCGCCATCGCTGAAGATCATACTGTCTCGGTCATAGATGTCAATTACCCTGCTCAGGGTTTCGGCGCCTATTACCAAACACTTTTTTGCAATGCCGGCTTTGATATAGGCATCGGCCTGTATCACACCCTGTATCCATCCAGGGCATCCAAACAAAATATCGTACGCTACACAATCCGGATTGCGGATACCTAAGGATTGTTTTACCCTGGATGCCAGTGCGGGCAATACATCTGTTTGTATAGTATTTTTTAAAACATTCCCAAAATTGTGTGCGAAAATAAGCTGGTCCAATGTTTCAGGATCGATGCCGGCATCAGCAATAGCAAGCCTGGCGGCTATCGTTGCCATATCGGATGAATTCATATTGTCATCCACATAACGGCGTTCTTCAATACCCGTTATATCCCTGAACTTGTCTACGATCTCATTGGGGGGCGCAACAATATGTTCATGGTCCTCGCTATAAAAATCCTGTTGTATAAATTCCCTGTTGGTTTTAACATTTTTGGGAATATAGCTTCCGGTACCGGTGATTACTGTTCTTATTTGAGGCATAAGCAAGGGGGTTAATGCTTTTAGGTTAGCTGCACCAAGACGTAACAAATTTAATAATTATTCACACTGATTAGGTGGTATGGGAAAGAAATCATCAGCCAATCCGTAAAATCAGAGATACTTATCTCCCTTATTCCTTTTCACCTCAGCCACATATTCTTTAATGGACTGTTCCTTCTCTTTTTGGCAGATCAGTAAAACATCTTTTGTATCTACAATAATAAAATCATCGAGACCCTGTAATACCAATAATTTTTCGTTGGGGGCCGATACCATGCATTTGGTAGCATCTATTACAATCACGTTTTCGCCGGATACGGCGTTGCCCAGGTAATCTTTCTCAAAATTATCATAAGCGCTGTTCCAGGTACCCAGGTCACTCCAGCCGAAAGAAGAGGGGATCACATACACATTATCCGCTTTTTCCATAATGGCAAAGTCGATAGACACATTGGTACACAAAGGATAGATTCGATTGATGGCATCCCTTTCTCCGGGGGTATTGAAATGTTCTTTTTCCGTATCAAAAAGCTCAAACATTTCCGGTTGGTAATGTTCAAAGGCTTTTATCACATTCTTCACCCTCCAGACAAAAATACCCGCGTTCCATAAAAAATCGCCACTGGCTAAAAAAGTTCTGGCCAATTCAAGGGTTGGCTTTTCGGTAAAAGTTTTTACCTGGTAAATACCATCTGCCACAGCCAGGGGTTCATGTTGAATATACCCATAGCCTGTATTGGGATGGGTTGGTTTAATGCCCAGTGTAACCAGCGCTTTAATATGGCCCACAAAATCCAGTGACTGTAAAGTGATCTTCTTAAAATTCTCATTATCGAGAATCAGGTGATCGGCGGGTGCCACAATGAGAGAGGCTTCCGGATCTTTCTGGAGAAGTTTAAAAGAGATATAAGCTACACAGGGCGCGGTATTTTTTCGGCTGGGTTCCGCCAATATGTTTTCATCACTAATTCCGGGTAACTGCTCTTTTACAATATGACAATACTCGGTTGAGGTAACTATATAAATATTTTCGGCAGGAATAAAGTCGGTGTATCGTTCATAGGTCCACTGGATTAATGATTTACCTGTGTTCAGAATATCGAGGAACTGTTTAGGATAAGCTGCTCGGCTGCTTGGCCAGAAACGACTGCCAATACCACCGGCCATGATGGCTACATAGTGATGCTTATTCATAAGTGTTGCATGGTTAGCGTTTTTGCAATATGCGGTGCAAAACTACAGGCTTATTTAACGCATCCCATCATATATCTTATACAATTCCTTCCCTGATCAGGTCATGTATATGTAAGATACCCTGGTAGGTTCCCTTTTCTTCTACAATCAACTGGCTGATATCATTTTTTCTTAACAGATCCAGCGCTTCTACCGCTAATAAGGATGCCTGAATTGTTTTGGGATGAAGTGATAAAATGTCTTTGGCAGTGATGGATTGAATATGATCGCTTTTCTCCAGCATTCTTCTCAGGTCGCCATCGGTAATAATACCCATTACCTGGTTGCCGGCATCTACAACGGCGGTAACGCCCAATCTTTTTTCGGTGATCTCAACTATCACTTCTTTTAAACTGGCTGTAGGTAAAACGGCCGGCCGTTCATTATTGATGATCAGGTCGGCTACACGCAGGTATAAACGTTTACCCAGGTTACCACCCGGATGAAATTTTGCAAAATCCTGTCCGCTAAACCCATTCAACTGCATCAGGCAAACAGCCAGTACATCACCCATCACCATTTGTGCAGTAGTGCTGCTGGTAGGGGCAAGGTTATTGGGGCAGGCCTCTTTGCTAACTGTCGTATTCAGTATGATATCTCCATGCGTAGCCAGAAAACTTTCGGTATGTCCCACCATGCCAATCAACGTATTACCAAAATTTTTTATCAGGGGTACCAGTACTTTAATTTCGGGGCTTTCGCCACTCTTACTGATGATGAGTACTACATCTTCTTTCTGTACCATGCCAAGGTCGCCATGGATCGCATCGGCCGCATGCATAAAAAGGGAAGGTGTTCCTGTAGAATTTAAGGTAGACACAATCTTCTGGGCAACAATGGCGCTTTTGCCTATTCCACTGATGACCAGTCTGCCTTTTGACTGGTGGATAGTGTTTACCGCTTTTGAAAAGGAGGCATCAATAAAAGCGGCCAAACCGGCTATGGAGGCGGCTTCCAGCGCTATGGTATGCAATGCCGTTTGTTGGATGGATGGGTTCATTCTCTGCAAAGGTAAAGTTTAACGGCAAACTGAAGGTATTGCGCCCATACTTCAGTAACTTCGTGAGCCTTTTAAATAAGCTTTCCGCTAAAATCTGGGGGATAATCATTACAGCCGGAGACATTTCTCAATAAACCTAACCGCTTATAAATTTTAAGCGAATATTTCCGGAAAATGACCTAAATTATATAATCGTAAGTGTTCCCGCCCTGCGGGATGAAAATAGATTTTGATACATGGCTACAAGTACTAATAAAAAAGCCCCCAAACCATTGGTAACAACGGCCAAAGCAGTTACTGCATCGAAAGGGTCCGGGACTATAAAAGTGAAAACTCCCCATAATTATGATATTTATGGGGCACTGGAAACCTATTTTGGTTTCAGGGAATTTAAGGGCACACAGGAGCCCGCTATTAACAGCGTATTAAATGGTCAGGATACATTCGTGATCATGCCTACCGGTGGTGGAAAGAGCCTTTGTTACCAGTTGCCTGCCCTGATTATGCCCGGCTGCGCCATCATCGTTTCTCCCCTCATCGCTTTAATGAAAAACCAGGTTGACCTGGTACGGGGCTATAGTGAGAATGATGAAGTGGCTCATTTTCTAAATTCCTCACTGAATAAGGGGCAGATTAAGGCAGTGAAGGATGATTTGACTGCAGGCAAGACCAAACTATTATATGTTGCCCCCGAAACACTCACCAAACAGGAGAATCTCGAATTCTTTGGCGACCTGCCCATCTCCTTTTTTGCGGTGGATGAAGCGCACTGTATTTCGGAATGGGGCCATGATTTCAGGCCGGAATACCGGCGCCTTCGTGAGATGATGGATATCATCAACCCGGATATTCCTGTTGTGGCTTTAACAGCAACGGCTACTCCAAAAGTGAAGAGTGATATTGTTAAAAATCTTAGTCTGCGCGAGCCAAATATTTTTCTATCCTCCTTCAATCGTGCCAACCTGTATTATGAAATACAACCTAAGATAGAGAAAGATCAAACCATCAGGAGTATTGTAAAATTCATTACCGGGCATAAAGGCAAAAGTGGTATTATTTATACCCTTAACCGAAAAACGACAGAAGAACTGGCAGAGATATTAGTGGCTAACCAGATAAAAGCGGTTGCCTATCATGCTGGGCTTGATCAGAAATTGCGTGCAGACAGGCAGGATAAATTTTTGAATGAAGATGTACAGGTTATTGTAGCTACCATTGCTTTTGGAATGGGTATTGATAAACCGGATATCCGCTATGTGATACATTTCAATATTCCCAAATCCATTGAAAACTATTACCAGGAAACGGGTCGTGCGGGAAGAGATGGAATGGAAGGCCTTTGTGTTTTATATTATTCGCATAAGGATGTGTCGAAACTGGAACACCTGATGCGTGATAAGCCCTTGAGTGAAAGGGAAGTAGGGGCACAGCTGATTGATGAAACAGTGGCTTATGCAGAAAGCGCCGTATGCCGTCGTAAAATATTACTCCATTATTTTGGAGAGGATTGGGATGAGCCCAATTGCGGCAATTGCGATAACTGCCTGCACCCCAAAGAAAAAATTGAAGCGAAAGAAGAAGTAGTTAAAATGCTGAAAGTAATTAAAGCGCTGGATGAACGCTTTGTTACCGATTACGCGGTGAATGTGGTAATGGGAAAACTTACCCCACAGATCAATATCTATCGTCATGATGCCTTACCCGTTTTTGGCATAGGTAAGGATAAAGAAAGCCATTTATGGAACAGCCTGGTACGGCAGATGTTGCTGGAAAACCTGATTAAAAAAGATATTGAAGAATACGGGTTGCTTAAGATGACGGTTAAGGGTGAAAAGTTTCTGAAGAAACCGGTTTCATTCAAAATTGTGCTGAATAATTTATTTGAAAATGCCCAGTTTGATGAAGATGAAGGAGAGAATGCTTCACAAACTGGCGCGGCAGCCGATGAGAAATTGTTTGAAATGCTGAAAGAGCTTCGGCAGAAAGAAGCCAAGAAAAAAAGCCTGCCTCCATTCGTTATTTTTCTGGAGAACTCATTACAGGATATGGCCACCATTTATCCTACCACACTGGAGGAAATGGAAAAATGCCAGGGTGTGAGCAAGGGCAAGTCTATCAAATTTGGCAAACCATTTGTGGAACTGATAGCCAAATATGTAGAAGAGAATGATATTGAGAAGCCGGATGATTTTGTGATGAAGAGTGTGGCCAATAAAGCCAATAACAAAATTTACATAATACAGAATGTAGACAAGAAAATACACCTGGAAACCATTGCCAAAAATAAGAGCCTGAAGCTGGATGAGTTACTTGAAGAAATGGAAACCATTGCCGCCAGTGGCACTAAACTAAACCTGGATTATGCCATTGATGAATGGCTGGATGAATACGACCAGGAAGAGATTATTGAATATTTTAAAAGCTGTCAAACGTCTTCTTTGGATGTGGCACAGGAAGAGTTGAGTGAGAATAATTATACCTGGGAGCAATTGAAAATTATGCGAATCAAATTTTTGAGTGTGTATGGTAATTAATGAGCTTCAAGGCATTTAAGCGCCATGGAAATATATTTGAAATTATTTTGGACCCATGGGCTTTAGCCTGTGGCAGGATGGAATACATTGATTTATTTTTTTCTAAATGCGCTAACGCGTTGCTTCGCATTTTCCCGGATACTCAGGTAAAAAAAGTTCAGATCCGCTACATGGTAATTTTTTGTTTTGAGAAACAGGCTGCCAAAGAAATGGGGCTTCTCTGTCCATAATACGCCTTCGTTTACTTTGGCATTGGTAACATTTTTTAGCAGCTTATTGAAGTTCAGTAATAAGCCACCCTTATTCATTTTCCGGTCCGCAGCGGGCATGCCCTCATCCCAGGTAAGTGGATTGGTTACTATGGCAGTAAATTTTTCTTTCAAAACATAATCCGGCTTATACCCCTCTTTATAGGTTCTCCAACTGCAGGCACAGCCTGTTTGATACGGTGTGATGCATGGCTTGATAGCGGTAAAATAATCTGGTTCGAGTGGTATACCAACCAGGTAAGCCGCTACCAACTGTTTTTGCAGTGCGGTGCCTTCAAAAAACTCTTTCAGAAGTCTTTTGGCATGCGTTGTACCCTGGCTATGTGAGGCAATGATGATGGGGTGGCCATTATTATGGTGTTGCAGGTAATAAGTAAAAGCTGCTTTTACATCTTCATAGGCTACCATAAAAGCGGCCAATGCCTGGATAGTATCGTTGGCGCTAACAGGAAAATAGCTGGATAAATTTGCCTGACGGTATCTTGGCGAGAAAACCCTGCCTGCTTCATTAAAAATACTTGCCTGAAATAATATAGTAGTATAATCTGTTTTGGTATTCAGCTCAGTATTATCAATGGGGGCATTCCAGCCTAATAATCGTTGGGTATCGGTATAGGTGGTAGGATGAATAAAAAACACATCAACACTAGAATCAGCCTGATATCCTTTCCGCAGGGGTAATGGGATGCTGTCTGAAGGGTCTTTTTTATAGGGATGTGCCGCCCAGTGATCGAGGTTACTATAGTCTGGCGTTCCGGAAGGATGGCTAAATGAGTAGCCGGCAGTTGATTTTTGCAGCCGGTTGCTGCACGAGGTTATTAGTAGTGTAGCGAGCAGGATAAGCAAACAGATTTTCTGATTCATGTGATAAAGTTGATAAAAATCTGCAAGAAATACATCTTATCAACAGAATCTGTGATGTGCGGGTTCTTTTGTAATTTTCCGGACATCAGTTAATAACTGTATTTTCCATACTTAAATCTTACAAGCCATGTCTATTCCTGTTGTTGATTTAGCGGATTTTCTCAGTGGCCATCCTGGGCGTAAAGCCTCATTCGTGAAGGCTTTGGGCGAAGCCTATGAAGAGGTTGGTTTTGTGGCAGTAAAAAACCATGGCGTTCCTGATGAGCTGATTGCCCATCAATATGAGTATGTACAACAATTTTTTTCGCTGCCACTAGAAAAAAAACGGCATTATGAGATAAAAGGTCTTGCGGGCCAACGTGGTTATACCAGCTTTGGCCGTGAACATGCCAAAGGCAGCGAGGCGCCTGATCTGAAAGAGTTTTTCCAGTATGGACAAATTGTGGAAGCCGATGATCCGCTAAAAGCTGAATATCCTGATAATGTTTCGGTAGAGGAGATTATTCCTTTTAATAGTACCCTGTTTAATGCCTACCGTCATTTTGAAAAAAGTGGAACAGCCTTACTGCAGGCTATTGCATTATACCTTACACTGGATGAACACTATTTTGATGAACCCGTACAAAAAGGCAATTCTATTTTGCGCTGTATCCATTATCCGCCGATTACCCAGGAACCTAAAACCGCTATTCGTGCCGAACAGCATGAAGATATTAACCTGATTACTTTATTGGTGGGCGCTTCTGCCGATGGTTTGCAGGTACTTACCAGGCAGGGTGAATGGGTGAATGTGACTTCTTTGCCTGATCAAATTGTGGTAAATGTGGGCGATATGCTGCAACGCCTCACCAATAATAAACTTCGAAGCACCACACACCGCGTAATAAATCCACCCAAAGCATTATGGCATACCAGCCGGTTTTCTATGCCCTTTTTTCTGCACCCCAAAAGTAATATGAGCCTGGCCTGTCTGGAGAGTTGTGTGGATGCGGCTCATCCTAAATCTTACAGGGATATTACTGCCGGCGAATACCTGGATGAAAGATTGCGTGAAATAGGGTTGAAGAAGTAAATAGCCGGCTTTTGCTTTTAACAGCGCGTCTCAGCTTATCTGTTAGAGATTATTTAACAATTGTGCTATTCTCTGTTGCTCTATTTTTGCCGTTCCCTATGCGGAAAAAAATCTGTACACTATTTTTATTGCTGGTATTAGCGATACAAATCCTGCCCATACAGCAAATGGGTGGGTTATTGTTTAGTAACCGGTTTACAGAAGAAATTCCGCATGCACAGGACACGGATAGCGGTTTTTATAAGAAGGCCGCCATTAAAAGTGATTATTTAAGTAGCGCAGGATGTAAGGTGGTTTCTGCCTTTATTGTTTCCGCCATTCAGCATCCCGATTTTGCAGATGCCATTCCACTGAATCATGCACCGGATATTCATGTGCCCCCGCCCAATTGCTGATCACTTTCTGATTAAGCGATCTTTTTTCTTTCAATTTTATTTTATAGCGTCATGAAAAAATATTTTCAGCATGCGGGCAGTGATTTGCCTGCCTCTATCGTAGTATTATTAGTTGCCATACCCCTTTGCCTGGGTATCGCGCTGGGGTCCGGTGCCCCCTTATTTTCAGGCATCATCGCGGGAATAGTTGGCGGCATTGTGATCGGTTTTTTAAGCGGGTCACACCTGAGTGTGAGCGGGCCGGCTGCCGGACTAACCGTTATTGTAGCAACAGCCATTTTAAAATTACAGGTGTATGAAGCCTTCCTGCTGGCCGTTGTTCTTGCAGGCTTTATTCAATTGGGGTTGGGGTTTTTAAAAGCCGGTGTAGTCGGCGACTATGTTCCTAACTCCGTTATTAAGGGAATGCTCGCTGCTATTGGTTTAATACTGATTTTAAAACAGTTTCCACACCTGGTAGGGTATGATGTGGATTTTGTAGGTGATGAGACTTTTAGCCAGGGAGATCAAAAAAATACCTTCTCTGCCATGTGGCATGCCCTGGATTTTTTAACCCCTTCGGCCTTGATCATTGGTAGTATCTCATTATTGATACTGGCAGTATGGGAAAGAAAATTTATTAAATCAAATAAAATAGTACACCTGATACCTGGTCCATTGGTGGTAGTTATCGCGGGAATTTTAATAAATGGCTATTTTTTAACCAGTCAACCTGCATACGCATTGGAGGCTAAACACCTGGTTTCTTTACCCGTTGCCAGTGATATCAGCTCTTTTCTGTCATTTTTTACCCTTCCGGATTTCAAATTTCTGAATAACCCGGATGTTTGGGTAACTGCTTTTACCCTGGCTATTGTTGCCAGCCTGGAAACCCTTTTAGGTATAGAAGCGGTTGATAAACTGGATCCGCTAAAAAGAGTAACACCCGCCAACCGTGAATTGAAAGCGCAGGGAATAGGTAATATCGTTTCAGGATTGATAGGTGGTTTGCCGCTTACCTCTGTTGTAGTAAGAAGCTCTGCCAATGTTTCGGCAGGCGGCAAAACCAAAGTTTCGGCTATCGCGCATGGCCTATTGCTTTTGGTATGCGTAATGTTCATTCCCTTCCTGCTTAACAAAATACCTTTAAGTGCATTGGCAGCCATACTTATATTTACAGGGTATAAGCTGGCAAAAATTTCTGTATTCAAAGAATTCTATCAAAAAGGGTGGGATCAATTTGTGCCATTTGTGGTAACTATTTTGGCCATCCTGCTATCGGATCTGCTGATAGGTATCATTGTAGGTATTGTTATGGGATTATTTTTTATTGTGAGAAGTAATTTCCGTTCTTCCGTTTTTGTGGTAAATGATCAGAACAATTTTTTGATCCGTTTCCGGAAAGACGTTTCATTTCTTAATAAACCCATTATTAAGAAGAAACTGGAAGATGTACCCGCCAATGCCTATGTTTTAATTGATGCCACAAGGGCCGATTTCATTGATAAGGATGTGATTGAAGAAGTAAACAACTTTCTTTGTCATGCACACCTGAAAAATATTAGAGTAGACATCAAAAAAAGTAATCACAAACCGATGCATCTTTTGTTTCATCAACCCAAAATCAGAACTTATGAAACCATATGAAAAATTATTACTGGAGAATAAAGCCTGGGCCAGGGAAATGCTGGAAAACGACCCGGCGTTTTTTGACAGGCTTGCCCATTTGCAAACACCTGAATTTTTATGGATAGGATGCAGTGATAGCCGTGTGCCGGCCAATGAAATTACCAATACACAACCCGGAGAAATTTTTGTGCATCGCAATATTGCCAATATGGTGATACATACGGATGTAAACTTATTGAGTGTACTTGATTATGCGGTAAGCTATCTTAAGGTAAAGCATGTAATTGTTTGTGGTCATTATGGATGCGGGGGTATTAAAGCCGCCATGACCAATCATGATTACCACCAGATTCTCAATATGTGGCTCAGGAATATTAAAGATGTTTACAGGTTACATAGAGAGGAACTGGATGTATTAACCGATGAAGAAAATAAATTTGACAGGTTGGTTGAGTTGAATGTGCAGGAACAGGTAATACACCTGGCCAAAACATCCATTATTCAAAGGGCCTGGAAAAATGAGCAGCGACCGCAACTGCATGGTTGGGTATATGGATTGAAAGACGGTATTATTAACCCGGTATTCGAAATGGCAGCGGGTACACCAATAGATTCATTGTATGAATATGATGATCTGTAGCAAATAATCGTAAAAATAAAAGCCTGCTATCCGGATGAAGATAGCAGGCTTTCTTATAAAATAATAGTTAAGCAGTTGGTGTTTTCGGTGTATGAAATTTGGCAAGGAACGACTTACTTGCATCACTCAATATGAGTCTGCCGCTGATGGCAGCACGTTCTTTTAATAATGTATTCCAGTTTTCTGTTCCTTTCCACAAAATATTTTTCACTTCCCGCATGGCCTCTGGTGATGTGTTTGACAAAGTAGTTGCCAATCGTTTTACCGACTGATCCATTCCGGCAAGATCAGTATGTAACTCTGCAAATAATCCTTTACGGAGCGCCCAGTCTGCAGAGCGCCACATGGTGGCATCAATGGTTAATTGTGAGAAAGCGGATAGGCCCAGTTTTCTTTCTACTGCAGGCCCAATTACAAACGGGCCAATGCCAACAGCCAGTTCACTCAGTTTAATATCGGCGCCTTCTACTGCAATGGCATAATCAGCCGCCGCTGCCAGGCCCACACCGCCGCCTACGCATTTGCCATGAATTCGGGCAATGATACATTTAGGTGCTTCCCGCATGGCATTGAGTACATTGGCAAAACCGGAGAAGAATGCCAGGCCCTGTTCTTCGCTGGTAATGGCCAACAGCTCATCAAATGAAGCGCCGGCACAAAATATTTTCTCTCCGGAAGAGCGGAGGATCATCACTTTGGTTGCAGTATTCAATCCTTCAGCATGAATAGCCTTTGCAAGGGCATCCAGTAGTTTACCCGGAAGAGAATTACTTTGCGGATGAAAGAATTCAATCGAGGCGATACCATTTACCCGTTCAATTGTTACATAGCCTTCTTTTTTTTCTGCTGTCATATTGCTAAGTTATTAAATAGCCCGTAAAAGGCTTTTTTAAAAAGTACCGGGTGCCCGCTTTGGTATACTTACTAATGCAGGCATCTAAAAAACGATGGACTTCTATTGAATCTTTTTTTCAACCATTGTTAAAATGGTGGCTATGCCAACGATCTCATTTGTTTCGTCTATCATCTCCACCAGCCATTTTACAATGCCTTTGGCAATATCGGATGGTTCTTTTTTCTCCTGCGGAATTTTTTCTTTACAGGTAAGGCGTACCTGTATTTCCGCGCCGGGATACACGGGTTTGGTGAAACGTAATTCATCAATCCCATAATTCAGTAATACCGGATTCTTTTCATAACTATCTACAAATAAACCCGCGGCGATGCTCATAATGAAATAGCCATGTGCCACCTGTTTATCGAACATGGTTCCTGCAAAATCTGTTTGTATAAGGTGCGCATAAAAATGATCCCCGCTCAAATCGGCAAAGCGGTCTATATCTTCTGAACTGATCACTCTTTTTTCGGTGATGCGTTGGTCACCTATTGCCAGTTCTTCAAAGTATTTTTTAAATGGATGGATTGTTATTGTGTTTCCTGTTGCGCCCGGCTGGTAAACATTGCTCACTGCCGTAATCATATCAGGCGACCCCTGTATGGCCACCCGCTGCATATAATGTTTTACGCCACGGATACCACCCATTTCTTCACCGCCCCCCGCCCGGCCCGGCCCACCATGTACCAACAAGGGCAATGGAGAACCATGACCGGTATTTTCCTTGGCACATTGATTATTCAAAATAAGTATACGGCCATGGTGCGTGCCTGCTTCTAATACGTATTGCCTGGCAATATTTTTATCGGCGGTTACCATAGAACTTACTAAGGAGCCTTTACCCATTTTAGCGAGGGCTATTGCTTTTTCTGTTGATTGATAGGGCATGAGGGTAGCTACCGGACCAAAAGCTTCCACTTCATGTACTTCTTTGCTATGGAAAGGATCTTCATTTAATAATAAAATGGGGCCGAGGAATGAACCTTTCACAGCATCCGCGTCTATCAGTTCCACACTATCTAATGATCCATAGATGATTTGTGAAGAAGCCAGCAATTTTTGTACCTGTTCTCTCACTTCTCTTCTTTGTGTTTCACCTGCCAGGGAACCCATTCGTACCTTTTCATTCAATGGGTTACCAATAACCGTTTGTGCCAGCGCTTTGCCCAGTGCGATATGTACTTCTTCCAGTTTATTTTCCGGAACAAATATTCTTCGGATGGCGGTACATTTTTGTCCGCATTTGGTAATCATTTCTTTGCGTACTTCTTTGATAAAAATAGTCCACTCAGGCATAGCCGGCGTTACATCTTCACCCAATACAATACAATTGAGCGAATCTGCTTCCATGGTAAAGGGCACATTCTGCTCTAATATATTTTTACCGGATTTTAATAGTTGTCCGGTAGATGCAGAGCCGGTAAAAGTTACCACATCCTGTGAGCACGTATGGCTGAGCATATCGCCTGCGCTGCCACAGATCAGTTGTAAGGCGCCTTCTGGCAGAATACCTGATGTGGCTATTTGCTTTACCACCGCTTCGGTGAGGTAGCAGGTAACGGTTGCCGGTTTTACTACCGCCGGTATGCCCGCTAAAAGATTTACCGCAATTTTTTCAAGCATTCCCCAAACCGGAAAATTGAAAGCATTGATATGAACGGCAACGCCCTCTTTGGGAATTAACAGATGATGTCCCATAAAAGTATTGGCCTTTCCTAAGGGATGATGCTCACCGTCCAGGCAAAAGGGGGTGTCTGGAAATTTTCTGCGCAATGAGGCATAGGCAAATAAATTACCGATACCCCCCTCGATATCAACCCAACTATCTGCTTTGGTAGCGCCGGTTTGGTAACTAACGCGATACAATTCAGGCAGATGTTCCCTAAGATGTAACGCTAGTGCGCGAAGCATTAGCCCCCTTTCATGAAAACTCATTTTGCGAAGTGCGGGATTTCCTTTTGTTCTGGCATAGTCAAGAACAGCCGCAAAGTCCAATCCTTTGGTGGTTGCTTTGGCAATAGGATGGCCGGTAACGGCGTTGAATAAAGCCTGACCATCCCCATCGCCTTCGATCCAATGACCGAGGATATAATTTTTAACTGTAAACATGGCAATCATTTAGTAAATGCTCAAAGCTAAGGATTGGCTGAGTTTTTATCCGTCATTTCCCCGCTGTGCAAGGGATAAAAAAAATCCCGCCATTGGTGTGGCGGGATAGCAGTTGGTTGTTGGTTGTAAAAAGTTACTATTATTAAGACAGCCGCTGATCGATTTCGCTGCAAAGGGAGGCAAATATCTGATCAACGGTTCCCTCGCCTTTAATATGAACTACTTTATCAAATTGGCTATAATGGTCGGCTACTACGGTTGTTTTGCTTCGGTATTCACTAATTCTTGCTTTGATAACAGATTCATTGTTATCATCGCTGCGGCCGCTGGTAAGGCCCCTGTTAAGTAAACGGTGTACCAGTTCCTCCTCACTTACCTCTAATGCCAGTACTACACCTATTTCTGTATTTTTCAACTGTAATAATTTGTCCAGCGCCTCACTTTGGGCAACGGTACGGGGAAACCCATCAAATAAAAATCCGTTGGCTTGCGGATTAGCGTCCAATGCAGAACTGATCATCTCTATCACCACCTCATCCGGCACCAGCTGGCCCCTGTCCATAATGCTTTTGGCTTCCAGTCCTAAGGGGGTTTGTTTTGAAATTTCAGTTCTCAATAGGTCTCCTGTAGATAAATGTTTTAGTCCATAAGTTGCGATCAGCTTTTCACTTTGCGTACCTTTCCCGCTGCCGGGAGGGCCAAACAGAATAATATTAAACATGTTCTTACTAACCTTGAGTGAGGAACAAATATAAGGCCTTGACTTTAAAAAACATTTAACAGTATTCGAAAACCTTTGAAAAGACTTAATTGTAAAGTATTCAACCGATTTTTGTAGCTTGAAATCTGGTTTTTCTTAAATGTGTTAGAGAATTCAATAGATAATAATAATTATAATATGAACTATTTACTGGCAATAACACTCTTTATGGGATTGGCGCAAAGTTGCCGGTCGCAAAACAATCATGATAAATCCAACAAAATGGACTCAGCTAACCAAAAGAATCATCCGGTATATTCAAGAACAGATAGCAGTAAAGTGGTGTTGAAAGAGGATGAATGGAAAAAAATGCTTGCCCCTGAATTGTACTATATCGCGCGTCAAAAAGGCACTGAAAGGCCCTATACGAGTCCATTTGAGCAATCAAAAGAAGTAGGTACTTATTATTGTGCGGTTTGTGGCAATGCGTTATTTAAAAGTGATACCAAATTTGAAAGTGGGTGCGGATGGCCCAGTTTTTATGAGCCGGTAAGCAAAGCTTCTATCATTTATCTTCCGGACAATTCCCTGGGTATGGTGAGAACGGAAGTGGAATGTGGCCGTTGCAAATCGCATTTAGGACATGTATTTGAAGATGGCCCGCCGCCCACCGGGTTACGCTATTGTATTAATGGGGTAGTGCTTGATTTTGAAAAAGCAAAGGAAGCGGAAAAGAAATATGATGATCGGCAGAAAAAGAAGGGGTAATTTTTAAAACGCCTGTGTTGCTAGGTTTGTTGCCTTCTTTTTCCTGCAAAATAGTATGCAGAAAAAAAAGTAATCAGCACACCCACTACCGACAATATCATTACACTATTTGAGAAAAAATCCACCCAGTTTAGTTTTACCTTAAATATTTCTTTGCTCAGTAATACGGTTACACTTCCCAGGTATCCAAACGAATCGGCCAGGTAAATCAGGAATCCCACATTGCCTGTAAACCGGAATGCCGCGATGAGTCGTTCAAAGAAAACAGAATTGAAAGGTATGTAAACCATATAAAGGCCCAATCCTACCGCCGTCATCCACCATACCGGGTCGAGTTGATGTTGCACAAAGAAAAAAGTGGTGATGCCCGACAAGGCAAAACCCATGGCGATAAAGAGGTGTGCGAGCATCAATGCCTTGTAACTGTTTTTGATTAAAACCATGCTTCCGATCAGTACCAGTACAATTAAAGTAATGGGTGTTTCTGTTTTTGAAAACAGCGCAGGCTGGTTAAGGTAGCCCATTTCTTTCCACATATCGGCACTAAAATTATCGCGTATATCGCGGAAGATAGTAGCAAAACCATAAATAAAAATACAAGCGGCCAGGCCGGGCAAAAAACTGCGAATAAATTTTTTTCTTTCGGCTGCGTTCATGGGTGTCCGGTTCATCCTGGCAGCAATATCCGCTTCGTCTGGCGGCGGAATCTTTTCAATCAGGTAAATAAAAAGAAGCAGGGGCAAGGCAAAAACCAGGCCTGTTGCAAAAGGTACCCAGAATTCAGATAGATGAAATTCAAGCAATAACCATCCCCCTACTGATTTAACAAAACCCGAAGAAAAAATAAAACTCACTGCCAATGCTGCCCCTATAAAATCAGTGCTGCGCCTGCCTTCTACATAGGAAAAAACAACACCCCATAACATACCCAGTGGGAAACCGTTTATAAATAGAAAAACGGCATTATAGGGTGCGGGTACAATAGCAAAGCATAGCCATGCGGCCCAGGCAATACCTACCAGTAAGAGAATAATTTTGTAGCGGCCCAGCCGTTTTAGCTCAGAAATAAATTTGATGCCATAAAATTTTGCCAGCAGATAACCGATCATCTGGCTTAATACTAAAATGGTTTTATAATTGAGTCCGGCAAAACGCAACCCATCAAAAGTGCAAACAGTATATGATTTTCGAAACCCGAAGATCATGGTGTAAGTAAGGAAAGCTACTATAGCGGCATATATCCCCGTTTGCAGCGGACTTCCTTTAAAATACCTGGTGGAATTATTTTGCAATCAATAAGGTTTATGAATAAATATAGGGGATTAAATATCGAATATAGAATGTCGAATGCGGAAGTGAAGAAATTTTTTCAATAGTCAATATTCCCTGTTCCCTATTCATCATTCTTCCCCCCGTTTGAATAACTCTTTTGGTAGTTGGCTGTTTATTTCAGAAATTCCTGGCCAGAAAAATAGATACTATGAGAAGAATGCTGTTTTTAGCCACGTTACTTACCGCTGTGTTAGGTGCTTTTGCACAACAGGTTGACCTGTCTCAGCAATTCAAAAATCTGAAACCACGTAATATAGGGCCGGCAGGTATGAGCGGGCGTGTAACTTCCATTGATGCGGTCTGGACCAATCCTGATCATATTTTTTTAGGCACGGCTAGTGGGGGTGTTTGGAAAACAGAAAACGGAGGAGCCAGCTGGACACCCGTTTTTGATGAACAGCCTATTCAGAATATCGGATCCATAGCCATTACACAAAGCAATCCCAGTGTGGTTTGGGCCGGAACAGGTGAGGGTAATCCGCGTAACTCGGTTAGTTTGGGAGAAGGTATCTACAAAAGCCTGGATGGCGGTAAAACCTGGAAATGTATGGGCTTGCAAAAAACGCGCAATATCCACCGCATACTCATTGATCCCAATAATCCTGATGTCGTATATGCAGGTGTGATGGGTAATCCTTTTGCAGCGCATGCAGAAAGGGGATTGTACAAAACCACAGACGGCGGGGATAACTGGAAATTAATACTGCATACCAATGATACCAGTGGTGTAGGTGATATGGTGATGGATCCTTCTAACCCCAATAAACTTTTTGTAAATATGTACCAGCACAGGCGTACCCCCTGGAGTTTGAAAGGTGGTGGCCAGGGCAGTGGATTTTATGTTACATACGATGCAGGAAAAACTTTTAAGAAACTGGACAAAGAAGCAGGCCTTCCTGCCGGAGAATATGGCCGAATGGGCATCAGCATCAGCAGAACGGATCCTAACCGGGTATATGCATTGGTGGAAGCCACTAAAAATGGGTTGTATAAGAGCGAGGATGGCGGACTCAAATGGGAACTCGTAAACAGCGATCCAACGGTGGTTACCAATCGTGCGTTTTACTTTCAGGATATAGCGGTGGATCCGAAAAATGAGAACCGTTTGTATAATATTAACCAGATGATCTCGGTGAGTGAGGATGCCGGTAAAACATTCCGTACAATTATTCCCTATAGCGGCATACATCCGGATCACCATGCCTGGTGGATTCATCCCTTTGATGCCAATTTTATTATTGATGGAAATGATGGGGGTATCGGTATTTCACGCGACCGGGGTAAAACCTGGCAGTTTGATGAGAAATTACCCCTTGGGCAATTCTATCATATCAATGTAGATAACCAACTTCCTTATCATGTAATGGGCGGGCTGCAGGATAATGGCAGCTGGCATGGCCCCGCTTATGTATGGGTAAGAAGTGGTATCCGTAACGCCTACTGGCAGGGAGTGAATGGTGGGGATGGATTTGATGTATTGCCAGATCCTGAGGACCCTAACTGGTTATACTCTATGAGCCAGGGGGGCAGTGTTAACAGGTACAATTTGGTAACCGGCGAAGAGTGGGGCATTCGCCCACCCCGCCCGGATATGAAAACCAGGCAGCGTTTTAACTGGAATGCCGCTATTGCGCAGGATCCTTTTGATAAATCAACTATTTATTATGGTAGTCAGTTTATCAACAAGAGTATAAATAAAGGGGCTTCCTGGGAAATTATTTCTCCTGATTTAACTACTAACGATTCAGCCAAAATTGACCAAAGTACCAACGGTGGTATTTCAGTAGATATTACCGGGGCAGAAAATTATTGTACCATCATTGCTATTGAGCCTTCGGCAAAACAACCCGGTGTAATATGGGCCGGCACCGATGATGGCAATGTGCAACTTACCACCGATAATGGAAAAACATGGACAAGTTTTCGGGGTAAAATTCCAGGTATGCCACTTGGAGCATGGATACCACAAATACGAGCTTCCCGCTACCAGGCAGGAGAAGCTTTTGTGATAGCCAATGATTATCGCAGGGGTGATCTTAAACCGTATATATTCCGTACCACCGATTTTGGAAAAACATGGGCAAGGGTAGTTGATGAAAAGAAAGTAACCGGTTATGCCCTCTGTTTAATACAGGATCCGGAGGAACCGAATTTGATTTTTGTGGGTACCGAGCAGGGTTTATGGATAAGCCTTGATAATGGTAATAATTTTCAGCAATTCAAGAATGGCTATCCTTCTGTTTCTACTTATGATCTGGCTATCCAGGAAAGGGAAGCGGACCTGGTGATCGCTACTTTTGGAAGGGCTTTGTGGATATTGGATGATATCCGCCCCCTAAGAAAAATCGCGGCTGGTAAAGGTCAGGTATTCACCAAAAAAATTACCGCATTTGAGGCGCCGCAGGCATACCAGGCCAATATTAAAAATCCATCCGGTATTGAATATAGTATTTGGGGTAGTTATGAAGGAGAAAATAGGAGAACCGGAGCGGCAATAAGTTTCTTTATTAATCAAACTGGCGCAGACACGGGAAAGAACAAATTAGCAGATACGGCAAGCGTAAAAATATACGATGCAGGCGATGTACTGGTTCGAACACTTCGTACAAAAGCCGATAGCGGGTTTAACCGTTTCTATTGGGGTATGGAAGGTAAAGGCATACGACAGGCCGGTGGCGGAAGGCGGGGTGGCCGTGGCGGCAACAGGGGCGGGGATGCTGAACCCGGTGGATTGCCTGTTGATCCGGGTACTTATAAAGTAGTCGTAAGCATAGGAAAGGATTTGAGTGATAGTATGCTGGTGGTGGTGAATGATGATCCGAAAGCGCCAATAACTAAAGAAGTACGATCGGCTATCAGAAAAGCCAATGCAAGACTGGATAAAAGTTCCCTGAAACTGGTTGAGTTGATTGACCGGTTAACAGAAGCCGATGATATTGTGAAAAAAATTGAGGCCGGTTTTAAAGATATGGACCAGAAGCAGGCAGACACATTACGTAAAACCGGGAAAGCCATGCAGGACAGTATCAAAGCCATTCGGGAACAATTATCCGGCAAGCCGCAGGAAAAACAAGGCTATGGAAATATCCCGCAGATAACTGTAAACAGTATCGTAGGAGAAGCGCGTTCATATGTCTTAAGTAAAAATGTAGCCCCGGGTACACAGGAAGAACGCCTGATGGTTGATGCGGAAAATATAGTGGCAGAAGTGTTAACAAGAGCCAATACTTTCTTCGAGGGCAAATGGAAACAATATCGTGCCCTTGCAGAAAGTACGCCGGTGAAACTGTTTAAAGACTTTAAGCCTATTGAATAAGCGGCGTTGGTGGATACCTATTCTTTACTGTTTCGTCAATTATTTCCGTAGCCCGTTGCTAATCATGTAATTTCGTGTCGAATTTTTTTTAAAATCATTTTGTATGCAAGATCCCAAACTCAGCCACCTGGCCGGCACTTTAATAGGTAGTGAAATCGTGAAACTCGGCAATATGATCAGCGAGCGTATTCGCAACGGAGAAAAAATATACAATTTTACCATTGGCGATTTTGATCCTTCCATTTTTCCAATTCCTGCTGAACTGGAAGCATTGATCATTGAATCATATCAGCAAAAAAACACCAATTACCCTGCGGCAGAAGGGGTACTCGACTTACGAAAATCGGTAAGTCATTTTATAAAGGAATGGGAAGGATTGGTATATGCTCCCAATGAAATACAGATTGCTTCCGGGGGACGTCCGATAATATATACCATTTTCAAAGCCATTGTTGATAAGGGTGATAAAGTAATCTATGGTGTGCCATCATGGAATAATAATCACTACGTGCATATGACAGGTGGTGAGCATTGTGTGATTGAATGTATTCCTGAGAATGACTTCATGCCTACACCTGCGGATATTAAGCAGAACATTAAAGGGGCCACACTTATTTGTTTGTGTACGCCTCAAAATCCAACCGGTACCACACTTACCAAATCGGCCCTTACAGAAATATGTGACCTGATACTGGAAGAAAATAAACAAAGGGCTGAGGGGGAGAAGAAATTATATTTAATGTTCGATCAGATGTACTGGACACTTACCTATGGCAGTACGGAACATTATAACCCCATTTCTCTTCGCCACGAAATGAGGAACTATACTGTGTTTGTGGATGGTATTTCTAAAGTGTTTGCCGCAACAGGGGTTCGGGTGGGCTGGGCATTGGGTCCGGAAACTATTATCTCAAAAATGAAAGCGATTCTTAGTCATCTTGGCGCCTGGGCGCCCATGGCTGAACAAAAAGCAGTAGCGAAATACCTGGTGCAGAATGACGCCATTACAAAATATCTTTCGCATTTTAAATCTGAAATAGAAGAAAGGCTGCGTAGTATTTATGCTGGCTTTATTCAGTTAAAGAAAAAAGGATTTTCCGTTGATGCCATATCGCCACAGGCAGCCATCTATCTTACCATTAAAATAGACCTGGTTGGTAAAACCACTGCCGCAGGTAATATACTGGCTTCCCAGTCTGAGGTTACTTCCTATATATTAGGGGAAGCAAAAATAGCCGTGGTTCCTTTTTCTGCATTTGGCGCGGGCAGCAATAGCGCCTGGTATCGGTTAAGTGTGGGAACCTGTAAGAAGGAAGAGATTCCTGGTATGTTAGCTAAACTGGAGGGGGCTTTGGGGAAGCTGCATTAAAACAATCAATTTGGGTTAGCAGTGTAAATAAAAAATTAACCCTTTCTTACCAGCCGTTTTGTATTCGGAAGGAGTTATCCCTTTTTAAGTTATTTATTATTTGGGCAACCACAGAATGCAGTGCCTTTATTTTTACGAAAAACACCACAGGAGCTGCCCACCAGTGTGAACAATAGCAACAAAAAAATAATTTGTTTTATTTTCAGTTTCATATTCTGTGATCTAAAATACTACTTTACTGTTTAATCAATGAGGAATACCCGACTTGGTGAAAAAATTTAACATACAAAAAGTATTAGTGGCCCCGCTCGACTGGGGACTGGGCCATGCTACGCGTGATATTTTAATTATTCGGGCATTGATGGCAAAGGGGTATGAAGTAATCATTGGATCTGAAAGCACTCAGGCCAGCCTGCTACATACAGAATTTCCATCCCTGCAAATATTGCCATTGCCCGGTTACCAGGTGCAGTATAGCAAAACCCAATGGGGGTTTTTGTTTACCATTTTGTTTCAGATACCAAGAATATACCGTGTGATCAAAGCTGAGCATCGCTGGTTAGCGAAGGTAATTGAAGAACACCGGATTAACCTGGTAATTTCTGATAACCGGTTTGGGCTGCATGCTAAAAAAATTCCCTGCATTTTTATTACGCACCAGCTTACCGTAAAAGCGCCATTCAACTGGTTAGAGAACCTGATGCAAAAAGTAAACTATCATTTTATTAATCAGTTCAACGCATGTTGGGTTCCTGATGTGGCGGGGGAAGAAAATGTGGCGGGTGTTTTATCTCATCCTGTTATATTGCCAAAACCAACAGTTCATTATATTGGCCTGTTAGCAAGATTTCAAAGGCAGGAAGCAATTAAAAAGTATGATTATTGCATTCTTCTCTCAGGTCCGGAGCCGCAAAGAACTTTACTTGAAGAAAAGATATTGGCAGGAATAGCCGCTATTGACGGAAAAATAGTATTGGTTCGTGGTAAGCCAGGAAGTAAAGAAGTTTTAACTGTGCCAGAAAATGTAACGGTCAATAATCATTTGCCAACCCACGAACTGCAGCGGGCCATATTGCAAAGCGACTATATCGTTTGCAGAGGGGGCTACACTTCTTTGATGGAACTGTTATCCTTGCAAAAAAAAATGCTGCTGATACCCACACCCGGACAAACCGAACAGGAATACCTGGCTAAAAGATTAATGGACCTTCATATTTGTTTTTCGGTTACGCAGCACAGGCTGAATTGTGCTGAACATTTTGCCATGGTAAAAAAATATCCCTACCAACTACCAAAATTCTCCATATTTAAAGAGGAAATGATCACAACATTATTGGGTAATTAACTTTACTGTTTTGGGTAATCGAAGAACCAGAAAGTTTTTTTGGCCGATTCAAAATCTGCCCAATGGCGGCTATCCGCTTTTATGGCAAAAATACCGCAGGTAGGTATATTGTCGATTTTCGTGGTAGTTAATTCATTCGCAAATAAGGTAATGCCGGGGTTATGGGCAATAATGGCCACAGTAGTAACCGTATCTTCCAGGGTCCGGATTACATCATAAAATACCATGGGGTATGCATGAAATAATTTTTGTTCACCCCTGATATCTTTTTTTATTACCTGATAGGCCTCTGCAAAATACCCGGCAGTTGTTATGGCCCTTTTGGCCGTACTGGATATGAAAAGGTCGATATGTATATGCTTTTTGAGTAAATGTTGCGCCATTGCGGGGGCATCTCTATTGCCCCTGTCGTTTAGGGGCCGGTCAAAATCATCCTGCCCCTTCAGCGCCCAGCTGCTTTTAGCATGTCGTATAATCAATAGCTGTTTCACAGGTAAAAGTTACAAAAAACTCCGCTTACATTTGCGTTAATGGCTATTACCAGACTTACCACCGAAGAATTTTTACTACTGGCTAAAGAATATCCGGTACTGGATGTTCGCAGTCCGGGCGAATCTAAGCATGCCCATATACCCGGAGCAAACAACTTACCCTTATTTACCGATGAGGAAAGAAAGGTAGTGGGTACAGCGTATAAACAGGAGAGTAAAGAAAAGGCAATTAAACTGGGGTTAACCTATTTTGGGGTTAAGATGGTTGCGATGGTGGAAGAAGCGGAGAGCATAGTTAACAGGTGGCAGCTGACAGATGACAGAAAGAGGCAGGCAAACCAATCAACAAATGAAAAAGTTGTGTTGGTTCATTGCTGGCGGGGAGGGATGCGGAGTGCGGGGGTTGCCTGGTTATTAGATTTGTACGGGTTTAAAGTATATAGTTTGATAGGTGGTTACAAAGCCTACCGTAAATGGGTATTAGCGCAGTTTAACAAGGAGTACCCGATTCGCATTATTGGAGGATATACCGGTAGTGGTAAAACAGAAGTATTGCAATCACTGGCTAAAAAAGGCGAAACGATTATTGACCTTGAAGCTTTAGCCTGTCATAAGGGATCTACCTTCGGAAGCCTGGGTCAACCTGAACAACCATCACAGGAAATGTTTGAAAATTTATTAGGTGCGGAGTTAAAAAAAATAACAGATAAGCCATCCCCCCCTGTTATATGGCTGGAAGACGAAAGCCAGCGCATTGGTCTTGTAAATATTCCTACCCCTTTTTTTGGTCATATGCGTACAAAAAAAGTATACTTTCTGAATATCCCGTTTGAACAACGCCTGAACTTTATTGTTAGCACCTATGGGCAGTTTGAAAAAGATACCCTGTTAAATGCCATTATGCGGGTAAAAAAAAGGTTGGGGGGATTAGAAACTAAAACAGCGATTAATTATTTAATTGAAGACAATATAAAAGAATGCTTTGCCGTATTGCTCCATTATTATGATAAATATTACCTGAAAGGGCTTCATAACAGGGAAAATTTTTCTTCCCTGTTCCACAAAATTGACATTGCTGCAGTGGCAGATGAAGCAAATGCCTCAATGCTGCTAACCTGTGCGCAGGAAGAAAAAATTAGTTAGTTAGTCAGCCAGTTTGCAATAGTCAGGTACCCCATCCAGCTCATAACTATCACTACCATCCATCCGATACATTGAAGTAGAACAGGATGTCGGTAGCTTCCAATAGTTTTGGTATGTACAGCGGCTATCAGCATTACGGCCAGTGCTACGGGTAAGATAAATCCATTTAGCGCGCCTACTACCACTAAAATTTTTACAGGGTTGCCGATAGCCAAAAACAGGAGGGTAGAAAAAATGATAAAAAATGATATGATCCAGCGTTCATTTTTTGTTAACCATGGATGAAAGGTTTTAATAAAAGAGACCGAGGTATATGCGGCGCCTACCACTGAGGTAATGGCAGCGCACCACATGACCACGCCAAAAAAACGATAACCCAGTTCACCCGCGGCCAATTTAAAAACAGCGGCGGGAGGATTGGCATTATCCAATATGCCGCCTTTCATGATAACACCCAATGCTGCCAGGAATAAAACAAAACGCATAACAGCGGTTACCACAATACCGGTAACCGCGCTCCTGGTTACCTGTGGTAATGCTGCCTCTCCTTTAATGCCTGCATCCAATAAACGATGTCCGCCGGAAAAACTGATATATCCGCCCACAGTTCCGCCCACCAGGGTTACGATAGCGGTGGCACTGATCGTTTCAGGAACGAAGGTTCGGTGGAGGGCTTCAGTTAATGGCGGATCAGAACTGATGGCCACGTACATGGTTAACAGTATCATCAATACCCCCAGGATTTTTGCAAAATTATCCATGGCCTTACCGGCCTCTTTCATCCAGAAAATAAACAAAGCCGCCACACAACTGATAATGGCGCCATACAGGGTATCAATGCCGGTTAATACATTCAACCCCAGGCCACATCCGCCAATATTACCAATGTTAAAAGCAAGCCCACCCAGCATAATTAAAGCTGCGAGAAAATAACCGAGCCCGGGTAAAATTTCATTCGCGATATCCTGCGCTTTTTTTTCTTTCACAGCCAGTATACGCCAGATATTCATCTGTGCGCCAATATCGAGGAGAATAGAAATCAGTATCACAAATCCAAAACTGGCCAATAACTGACGGGTAAACACGGTGGTCTGTGTAAGAAATCCCGGACCAATGGCCGAGGTAGCCATCAGAAATGCCGCGCCCGTGATAGCGGATGATTTGACAATTTTTTTCACTGGAGGATAGATTGAATAGGTATCCGATGTTGTTGCAGAACCTGGTAAATAGTAGCCGCAAAATGTACCGCGTGATTTCCGTCGCCATGTAAACAAATGGTTTCTGCTATAATCGGAACCGTTTTACCCGTAACGCTGGTTACTGTTTTTTGCAGTATCATTTGCAACACTTGTTTAATACAGTTGTCAGTTGAATCAATCAGTGCATTCGCCTGGTTACGCGGGGTAAGGCTGCCATTATCCTGATAGGTTCTGTCTGCAAAAGTTTCGCTAACAGATTTTAGTCCTGTTTTAGTAGCTTCTGAAATGGAATGAGTTCCGCTCAGGCCAAACAATAAAAGGCTGCTATCAAAATCATATACTGCCTTAGCTATTGTATTTGCCAGAACAGTATCTTTTGCCGACATATTGTACAGGGCTCCATGTGGTTTTACGTGATGCAGCCAGGCGCCGAAACTATCTGTTATTTTTTGAAGCAGATAAATTTGTTCAGTTACCAGATCATATATTTCTGCCGGTGATAACTGTTTTTCCGTTCTCCCAAAATTTGCTTTATCGGCAAAGCCCGGATGGGCGCCGATGGTTACCTGGTTAACCATAGCCAGTTCTACAGTTTGTTTCATGGTGGCTTCATCGCCGGCATGGTATCCACAGGCGATATTGACGCTACTAATAAAAGGCATGATCATTGCATCATTGTGCAAGCCCTCTCCCATATCGCAGTTGATATCTATTGTCTGCATTTTTTTCATACCCCAATTCTTAATTAATAATTATTAATTGGGATTATTTAGTTTTTAAAATACGATTGCAGTCGGAAGGTACAGGCATTTTGCAGTAGCTGCAAATCCCTTTGTTGTTTAAACAATTGCTCCTCCGCATCCGGCAGTGTTGTTTGCCGGAAATCTATTTTTTCGCCGGCGCGCATTTGAGCAAGCGAGGCAATATGAGAACTGATCACATGACCAATTCTTGGATAACCGCCGGTGGTTTGATGATCGGCCAGTAAAATAATGAGCTGGCCATCGGGTAATAATTGAATGGTACCCTTTGTTACAGCGGAGGAGATCATTTCTTTGTGGTTTTGTAATTCCAGGTTTTCTCCCTTCAAACGATATCCCATTCGGTTGCTTTGCAAAAGAATAGTAAAGTAATTATTTTCGAATCGCTTTGCAGATACACTATTCAGGTAATGGTATTCCGCACCGGGAATAAATTGAAAAGTATGGTTTGTATAAAAGCCGGAAAAATTTGGGCTCCAGGGAAGTGGAATAAATGACGCATCCTTAAAAAGAAAGGTATCGAATGCGTTCCTTGTAAGCAGTAGCCGATCATTTTTTTGAAGGGGCCTTCCTTCAAATCCGCCGGCTTTAACCGTAAGGTTGGTACTGTTGCTGTTTAACCATTCGGATGAAATATAGCCACCACTTACTGCCAGGTATACCCTTGCACCGGTTACATTTTTTTTAAATTTTAGCACAGATCCTTTTTGAATCATTACCGGGTGAAGAACAGGCAGCGCTTCCCCGTTTATTTCCGCGGTAAAATCAGCGCCGCAGAGGGCCATCAGTACAGCTTCTTCAAAAACTATTTCAGCAGCAGGGAAGTGCATTTCTAAAACAGGCTCCTCCAACGAATTTCCCACCAGGGCATTGGAGATTTTCATAGCTATTGTATCCATTGCCCCACCGGTATTGATGCCCAGGTGCTGGTAACCATAACGGCCTGTATCCTGTATGGTATCCAATAACCCTTGCTTATGAATGAGCAGGCTCATGATCTTTCATTTTTTGAAATTCAGTAAGGGAGATAGGATAAAAGGTTACCTCATCGCCTGGTTGTAATAAACAGGGTTGTGTTTTATGGATATTAAATATAGCGATAGGCGTTTGGCCAATCAGTTGCCATCCTCCCGGAGAATCAAATGGATAGATACCTGTCTGTTCGCCGGCGATGCCTACACTTCCCCCGGGTACCAGGGTTCTGGGAGATGCTTTGCGGGGTGTACTTATTTTTTCATGCACAGAACCCATATAAGCAAACCCCGGTAAAAATCCGATCATGTATACACGATAGGATTTTCCGGTATGCCATTGGATTACTTCATCGATCCCTATTTGATGCGCGGCTGCCAGTGTTTTCAAGTCAGGCGCCAGTGAAAGGTCATAGCAAACCGGTATGCGAACGAGTGCCGGTGTTTTTGCAATAGCCATTTTACAGTTTTCGATGGCTTTTTGAATTTGTCTGCAAACCCATTCATATACGGTAGTGGTTGTTATTTTTTTTCTCAACAGAGCGGTATCATACACAATGGTTAGGGTATGGTAGGCCGGGATAATATCTTTTACACCATGAATTGACTGATCTTTGAGATAAGAGAAAAGGGAGATAACCTTTTGATTGATGGCGGCATTCACTTTGTTGCCTAATTCAATGGTAACAGCATGGTCGCCGCAGGGGTACATATGATAGGAGGCGGAATTGGGCATTGGCTACAAATTATTCCCGGTTTTAGTAGTATTCCTCCCCACCGCGTAATGCGGTTTCAATTCTTTATAAATTTTAGCCAGTACCTCATTCCCGGATTCCGAAGCATTTTTTGAATTCTGAAAATAGGCCCTCGTTTGTTTTAGTATTTCATTGCCGATTACCAGTTTGGCATCTTCCAGTTTTGTTTTTACCTGCTCCAGTTCATCTATCAGTTCGGTATATTGTCCATAGAGATGCACATAGTTATTGCAAACAGTTACATCCACAAAATTGGGAACTGTATTGGGGTTTTTGCGCATAAACTGCACGGCCTTCTCCACAAATTCATGACGTTTTGTATTCAGCTTGAACATACTCCGCCGTTCACTGGGTTTCAGTTTTATATTATTCGGGATCATGTTACGGATAGCAGAAATGTTCTGCTTGATCGACATTAACTCGGAGCCAATAAAACTTCTGAATGAGGCCATAAGAGGATAATTTATGGTATAACGCTGATTCGAAATAGAAAATTGCTTATTGTTATGAGAATTAAAAATCTCTGTTATCCTCACTTTCTTATTATCTTGTTTACCAGAACCATTGCTTGTTTATATGCGCCTGATATGGAGCCTGTTTCTTCGATTAATGGGGTGGAGCCTCAAGGGCGCTTTCCCTTACCATATTAAAAAATGTGTACTCATTGTGGGCCCTCATACCAGCAGTTGGGATTTTGTGATTGGCATTGCCTTCCGGAGCAAACTAAGGTTCACCCATGCGAAATTCCTGGGTAAAGCTGAGTTGTTTAAGGGGCCATTTGGCTTCATTTTCAGAAAACTGGGCGGTTTCCCGGTTGAACGGTTTGAACAGCATAATATGGTAGCACAGGCAGCCGCACTTTTCGAAAACCATAATACCTTCCTATTGGTATTATCACCCGAAGGCACCCGGAAAAAAGTAGGGCGGTTGCGCACCGGGTTTTACCATATTGCCAAAAAAGCAGGGGTGCCTATTGTTATGGCTGGTATGGATTACGCCAACAAACAGGTTTTTTTCTCGGACCCCTTTTATCCAACGGATAATGAAGCCGCCGATTTTCAAAAGATCTATCAATATTATGCCCCCATAAAAGGAAAAATACCTGGGCAGGGTATGGCACATCTTTTATTACCCAATTCCTAATAATTTATTTAAATGACCGGCCAATACCCAACCATTATTGATAAGTTTTGTGAATTTGAAACTGCCCATGCCGGCAAGCTTTTTTTAGCTGAGCCGGTAAAAGGCGTTTACCAAAAATTTTCCTGGCAGCAAGCCGGTAGCCAGGTAAGGCGTATGGCCGCTGCTTTACAGGAAATGGGCCTTGGTAAAAATGATAAAGTAGCCATCCTCAGTAAAAACTGTGCCCACTGGATTCTTGCCGACCTGGCCATATCTATGGCCGGCTGTATATCAGTACCCCTATATCCAAATATTACAGCCGATTCGCTTCGGGAGATTATTGTGCATAGTGAGAGTAAAGCTGTTTTTTTTGGCAAACTGGATAACCCGGAAGTATTGCGCAAGGGCATTCCTGATGAACTGATCAGGATTAGCTTTCCTTTCTATCCCACTACTGACTGCCTTAACTGGGATGAGTTGATTAGCCGCACAGCAGCAATGAAAGGTAAGCCCGATATTGATCCGAAAGCATTAACCTGCATTGTGTATACTTCCGGTACAACGGGCCATCCCAAGGGCGTAATGCATACTTTTCATGCCGTAGGATTTGCGGTTGACTCTTTTCTACAAACCTTTCCTGATATACAGGAAGAGATCTTTTTTTCCTACCTACCGCTTTGCCATGTAGCCGAGCGTATGTTGGTTGAATGCGGCGCGATCTTTACGGGCAGCACCGTTTATTTTGTTGAATCAATGGATACCTTTGCTAAAAATCTGGCCGATACCAGGCCTACCGTTTTCCTTGCCGTTCCGCGGATATGGGAGAAGTTACAGGAAGGCATATTAAAAAAAATGCCACAGCCAAAACTGAACCGGTTATTATCGTTACCCATCATTTCTTCACTGATCAAAAAAGCCATTCAAAAAAAATTAGGGCTGGCAAAAGCGGGCTATATTTTTACCGGGGCCTCACCTATTAATCCGGCATTGCTGCATTGGTTTGCCAGATTAGGCATTCATATACAGGAAGCTTATGGGATGACGGAAAATGTGGCCCTCTCTCATGTTAACAGAAAAGGGGCCATTCGTATAGGAACCGTTGGCCAGGCTTACAGTAGTGTGGAAGTGCGCCTGGGAAAAAATAATGAAGTGCAGGTGAAAAGTGAAGCCACCATGTTGGGATATTACAAGGAACCGGCAATAACAGCCGAATGTTTTGAGGACGATTTTTTACGCACGGGCGATGAAGGGTTGATTGATGCGGATGGATTTCTAACCATTACGGGCCGCATCAAGGACCAGTTTAAAACCAGTAAGGGCAAATACATTATGCCTGCACCCATTGAAGGTAAGTTGCTGCAAAGTTCACTACTGGCACAGGTTTGTGTGGTGGGGTCTGGCATGCCCCATGCTATTGCATTAGGCACTTTAACGGAAACGGCTAAAACAGTAACCAAAGAAAAGCTATCCGGCGAATTAAAGAATATTCTGGCAGAAGTTAATAAAGGATTGGAACACCATGAGCAGGTACCCAAATTAATTGTGGTAACAGAAGAATGGACAGTTGCTAATGGACTGCTAACCCCTACCTTAAAGATCAAACGGAAAATGATTGATGCCAGTTTTGGCGATCAATATGAAGGATGGAGCCACGAGGCTGAAAGCATCGTTTTTGCCTTAGCCTAACAATTACCAGGTAATGAAGCGCACAGAAAATTTGAAAAAATCAACCGATTTATGTCTTTATTTTGCCGTTGATCTCCTTCAGCACAATTTTTTATCCCTTGTTTACGTTCAGAGAGGGCAATATTTATCATCTAACCGAATATTTATGAAACTTAAAGTGTACTTAATTGCCGCGCTTGCTTCAGCGGCCCTGTTTTCCTGTGTTAGCCCAAAGAAACTCGAAGCGGAAAAAGCCAAATACGCGGAACTGAGTGGCAATTACCTGGATATGCAGGCTAAATACCGTGACCTGCAGGATGAATTGAAAAAATGTCAGAACGAATCCTCAGCTAAAACATCCGAGTTTCGTAACCGCAAAGCTTTATTGGATGAGCAGGTTGAGGACCTTAAAAAACAGATCGACTACCTGAAACAAAATAATAATACGGTACTGAACCAGTTGAAGGACCTATCAGTGGTAACCGGTGCGCAGGCAGAAAGTATCAAGAAATCGCTGGATAATATTGGCGCTAAAGATATTTATATACAGGACCTGCAAGGTTCTATTTCACGTAAAGATTCATTGAATATGGCCCTGGTGATGAACCTGAAAGGCGCCATTGGTAACCTGGATGATAAAGACATCAATATTAAAGTAGAAAAAGGGGTGGTATATGTAGATATCTCAGATAAGCTTCTTTTTAAAAGTGGAAGTTATGAAGTAACCGACCGGGCTAAAATAGTATTGGGCAAAGTAGCCAAAGTATTGAATGCACAACCTGAAATTGAATTCCTGGTAGAGGGCCATACGGATTCTATTCCTATCAGCAGCGCCGGTATCCAGGATAACTGGGATTTGAGTGTAAAACGTGCAACCACTATTGTTCGTATCCTGCAAAATTCTTATGGGCTTGATCCAAAACGTATGACAGCCGCCGGTCGCAGCCAATACCTGCCACTTAGCGATAACGGAACCGCGGAAGGTCGCGCCGCTAACCGCAGAACAAGAATTGTGATCTTACCTCAGTTAGATCAGTTCTTTAAATTATTAGAAACAAAAAAATAAGTAACGCTTACCTTATCCCCAATAGAAAGGGCAAAAACGAATAACCGTTTTTGCCCTTTCTTATTCGTTGTAATTATTAATTATTAATTACTAATTCTTAATTAAAGCTTAGCACTCTTCCAGGCCGCCAATATCTCTTCCGTATGATTCTTACTTTCCGGTTTTTCAATAATTTTTACAATCTTACCGGTTTCGTCAATCAAAAAAGTAGTTCGGGTAGTGCCCATATAGGTACGCCCCATAATTTTTTTCTCGCCCCATAAATTGTATTTATCTACAATTTTCTTATCCTCATCGGCTACCAACGGGAAAGGGAGACTGAATTTTTCTTCGAATTTTTTATGACTTTTAACGTCATCGGTACTTACCCCGATTACATGGTACCCTTTTTTAATAAGAGCCGCGTAATTATCGCGCAGGTTACAAGCCTGAACGGTACAGGTAGGTGTGTCATCTTTCGGGTAAAAATATAAGATCACTTTTTTGCCTTTGAAATCGGCCAGGGAAATTGCTTTTCCGTTCTGGTCAACTCCTTTAAATATGGGCGCTTTACCACCCTCTTTTAGTACTGCCATTTTAAATGTTTAGGTTTTTAATTTGTAATAATAACGCTATTTATACTCTTTTTGTTCTTATTCTCCTGTAAATGGGTAAAAATTATCGCTTGCTTTCCCCTGTCAGCCTTACATTTGCACAATTTATTTTTTTGCAATTATGCCCAAAGACCTCTCTATTAAATCCGTTCTGATTGTTGGCTCCGGCCCCATTATTATTGGCCAGGCCTGTGAATTTGATTATTCCGGCTCCCAGGCAGCCAGGAGCCTGCGCGAAGAAGGGGTTGAAGTAATCCTTATTAACAGTAACCCGGCTACCATTATGACCGACCCGATGATGGCCGATAGGGTTTACCTGCTACCATTGACTGTTGAAAGCATTGAAAAAATTCTTGAAGAGAACAAAATAGACGCGGTACTACCCACTATGGGAGGCCAAACAGCCCTAAACCTGTGTAAAGAAGCCGAAGAAATGGGCATTTGGGAAAAATTTGGCGTTCGGATGATTGGGGTAGATGTGGCGGCCATTGATATGGCAGAAGACAGGGAAAAATTCCGGCAATTAATGGTTAAAATAGGGATTGCCGTTGCCCCCAGCCGCGTGGCCAACAGTTTTCTGGAAGGAAAGGAGTTTGCGCAGGAAATAGGATTTCCATTGGTTATACGCCCGTCATTTACCCTGGGCGGAACGGGTGGCGGGATTGTGCATGGCAAAGAAGACCTCGATGCCGCACTCGAAAGAGGGTTAAAAGCCTCTCCTATGCATGAGGTACTGGTAGAAAAAGCAGTATTGGGATGGAAAGAATTTGAACTGGAACTATTGCGCGACCAGAATGATAATGTGGTAATCATCTGTACCGTTGAGAACCTCGACCCCATGGGCGTTCATACCGGCGACTCAATAACCGTTGCCCCTGCCATGACCCTGAGCGATACCGCTTTTCAGGATATGCGTAACAAAGCCATCCTGATGATGCGCTCTCTTGGTAATTTTTCAGGGGGATGTAATGTGCAGTTTGCCCAGAACCCAGAAACAGAAGAACTGATAGCCGTAGAAATCAATCCGCGCGTAAGCCGTTCTTCGGCCCTTGCTTCTAAAGCAACCGGTTATCCAATTGCAAAAATCGCTGCCAAACTGGCCATCGGCTATTCACTGGATGAACTTAAAAACCAGATAACCCAAACCACTTCGGCCTACTTTGAGCCGGCGCTGGATTATGTAATCGTGAAAATGCCAAGATGGAATTTTGATAAATTCAAAGGCGCCAACGATACCTTAGGCCTGCAGATGAAAAGTGTAGGCGAAGTGATGGCCATCGGCAGAAGTTTTACCGAAGCTATTCAAAAAGCCTGTCAGAGCCTGGAGAATGAAGCCATCGGCCTTGGATATTATGGTAAAAGCTTAATGAAGAGTGAAGAACTGGTAGCGTATATTAAAACACCGAAATGGGATCGCATCTTCCGTATCAAAGACGCGCTGATGCAGGGTTCTACGGTTAAGTCTATCGTACAGGCCACCAAAATAGACCGCTGGTTTATTTACCAGATACAGCTCATCTGTACTATGGAAAAAGAGATTGCTAAATATACCCTCGATACCCTTCCGGTTGACCTGTTTAAAGAAGCCAAGAAAAATGGCTTTGGCGATGTTCAGTTGGCACGCATACTGCATGGCGACTGTACAGATGAGCAGGTATATGAAAAAAGAAAAGCCCTCGGTATTACCCGTGTATATAAAATGGTAGATACCTGCAGCGCCGAGTTCGAAGCAAGGACCCCTTATTTTTACAGTACCTTTGAAAACTAGCGGTAACATTAAAATACACAACCAGAAAGTATGAAATTGAAAGACATCCAGGTACTGAATGAAAAAGAAACCCGCGGTGGTTTTGGAGAAGGTATTCATGAGATAGGTAAAGAGAATGAAAATGTAGTGGTACTTACAGCCGACCTTGCCGGTTCCCTTAAACTGGGGCCCTTTATCAAAGATTTTCCCGATCGTTTTGTACAGGTTGGTATTGCCGAAGCCAATATGATTGGTATTGCCGCCGGTATGACCATTGGTGGTAAAATACCCTACACCACCACCTTCGCCAATTTCAGCACCGGCCGTGTGTATGATCAGATACGCCAGAGTGTAGCGTATAGCGGAAAGAATGTAAAAATATGTGCCTCACATGCCGGGCTAACCCTTGGCGAAGATGGCGCTACGCACCAGATACTGGAAGATATTGGGCTGATGAAAATGCTGCCCGGCATGACCGTAATCGTGCCCTGCGATTTTAACCAGACCAAAGCGGCCACCAAAGCCATTGCCTCTTATGAGGGCCCGGTGTACCTGCGTTTTGGCCGGCCAAAATGGCCCAATATTACCAAAGAAGACGGATCGGATTTTGTGATAGGTAAGGCACAGCTATTGAGCGATGGAACCGATGTAAGCATCTTCGCCTGCGGCCATATGGTATGGAAAGCCATTGAAGCCGGACGCATACTCGAAGAAAAAGGTATCAGTGTAGAGCTTATTAATATACATACCATTAAGCCATTGGATGAAGCGGCTATTATTGCCTCAATTAGTAAAACCAAATGTGCGGTAACGGTAGAAGAGCATAATATAATCGGCGGCTTGGGCGATGCCATAGCACAGGTTGCTGCCAAACACCAACCCATACCTATTGAATACATTGGCACCAATGATGTATTTGGTGAAAGCGGAAAACCCACCGAACTCTTAACCAAGTACGGACTGGACACGCCGTTTATTGTGGCGGCGGTGGAGAAAGTTTTGGGAAGAAAATAGTTAGTTGATTTGTTTACACGTAAATAATATTGACCGCGGCTTTTAAGGGCCGCGGTTTTTTTATTTGGATTCTCTATTCCTTCCGGCTGAATATCAATAAACAAATAAAAAATACGCAAGTTTGATTGCGTATAACTTTTTTATATTTTATTCTCCGAAGGATAGTCTCTCGAAGAGGACTTTGCGTTTAAGAATTGACAAAGATCCATGATGCAGAAAATTTGATGAGAATGAGAATTTCTGGTTTTGAAATCATTTCTTTGCTATTTGCATGAAATTCCGTGAAACCAATCTTCCGCAGCTTTCAAACCGCAAAGTCCTCTTCGAGAGACTATGCGGGGAAATAAATACTAATTGCATCCTTAAAAATTATAAAAGCTAAACCTGTGTTAGAAAATTTAGGTAAGTTAAATACAGGAACTTTTATTGTAAATAATTTACGTCTGGTCGGAGTTGTTGAAGCAGTATTTGTTTTTTTGTTCTTAATACCCAGCACAATGCATATTGATTTTTTCTTGCTGTTAAGTTGGTTCGGAGGTGCAATAATGATACACGTTGCTTCAGAAGACAAACCAATTCCACCAATTATATTTCTTATTGTGGCTTGGGTATCAGCTTACCTCAGAGATCCATCATTATTTGGATTTTAAAGTGAAGAATATGGGATGGAAGTAAAATTTTGTCCGACTATTATTTATTTGATTTAATTAGAAGTTTCAAATAGGTTATTGCATAAAGTTTCGGTTCATAAGAAGTGGCGGCATTTTAGCACTAAAGTTAATTAGAGGCACTACCGTTTCTTCTTTTTAAAAAAGCTATAAAAGTCTGTCAGCAGAATGTTGGCAGACTTTTATATTTAGCCATTTAAGGTCAACGCCGTAGGGTTTTACGCGCTAAATGGCAGTTTGCTGCAATACCTAAAGTAATTTAATTTTATTACAACAGATTTTTACTTGCCCATTCATCTATACTACTCAGAATAGGTAGTATAGAAATACCTTTTGCTGTTAAGCAATAACTTACAATTGGTGGGAACTCATGATATTCTTTTCTTTCTAAGAAACCATCTTCCTTTAGTTGACGTAATTGCTCCAACATTACTTTTTTCGATACCCTTGGAAAGGCTCGCCACAAATCTATAAAACGGGTTTCGCCATGGTTTGCTAGATGTTTCAAAATTACTGCCTTCCATTTACCGGATAACATACCTAATGTTCTGTTTACTAAACATTGCTCAAAGTCATTGTATGTCATCATAACAAAAAAGTGAATAGGTTACAAATAAGTTCACATCGCAAGGTAAGCGCAATTAAGATATAAGTTTGTTTCAAATTTAAAAAATAAAAAAATGAAAGACGTAAAATTGACACTAATTGGTGGCCCTACTGTTTTAATTGAAATAGGTGGGCTTAGACTATTAACAGATCCTACTTTTGATCTCCCGGGCGGAGAGTATATAACGGGTCCTGTAACATTAAAAAAACAAAAAGGGCCTGCATTATCAATTAAAGAAATAGGTAACATAGATGCCGTATTGTTAAGCCATGAGCAGCATGGAGATAATTTGGATATCCTTGGCAGAGAGCTTTTAAAATCAATAAAAGTAGTTTACACAACACCACAAAGTGCGTCTAATCTTGGCAGTAATGCATTAGGATTAGCTACTTGGCAGTCTGCTTCTTTGCAAGCACCCAATGGCAAAAAATTAAAAATAACTGCTACTCCGGCAAGACACGGGCCCGCTGGTATAGAGCCTATGGCGGGTGATGTTACTGGGTTTATTTTGCAATGGGAAAATGAAAACGAGGACGCAATTTATGTTTCAGGCGATACAGTTTGGTACGAAGGTGTTGCAGAAATAGCCGGTAAATTTAAAGTGGATTATGCCATTTTAAATATGGGTGCCGCACAATTGGAAGCTGTAGGCCCAATAGAGCTAACCATGAATGCAAATGGTGCTGTTGAAACCGCAAAATCTTTTGCAAAAGCTAAGATTATACCTGCGCATTATGACGGCTGGGCGCATTGGACTGAACACCGAGAAGCTATAGATAAGGTATTTAAAGCTGCTAATCTTATAGATAGGCTTGTTTGGTTAGAGCCGGGAGTTACTAAACTAGTTTAAAAGATAAGATTTAACTTTGGCACTTCACTATAGCAAATAGTAATGTTTGACGTCTTTCAAAAATATTTAGAGGAAAAAATTAAGCTGACGGAGCAAAATCTTGAATTAATTCAATCGGTCAGTGTAATAAAAAAATTACGTAAACATCAATATTTATTACAAGCCGATGATGTTTGGCAATACAATTCTTTTGTTTGCAAAGGGTTTGTCCGAACGTATTATGTAGATAACAAAGGGCAAGAACGTATCCTAAATTTTTCGCCTGAAAACTATTGGATATGTGGCGATAAAGCCAGCTTGGCATCTAAAAAACCTTCGAAATATAATATCGATGCAATTGATGCTTCGGAAATTTTACTTATCAGAAAGACGGACTTCGAAATGCTTTGCAAAAAAATCCCAGTATTGAATGATTTTATCAATTCCATTTCGCAAGAAAACTTCATCGCTATGCAAGAGAGAATATGCGTTAATATTACCTTCACAGCCGAAGAACAATATACTAATTTTATCCAAAAATTTCCTGCCATAGCTAATCGTGTTCCCAAACACATGATAGCTTCCTATTTGGGCATATCGGCCGAAACCCTTAGCCGGCTACGAAAACAAGCGACCAAAAAATAATTTCTCTTGACATTTGTCAAGAGTATTTTCCTGCAAATGTCAATGGAGGCTGGCAATCCTGTATGTAATTTTACGCCATTAATTAACATTTAAAACTTTAATAGAAATGAGCAAAAAAATCTTCATCACAGGAACAAGCACAGGTTTTGGAAAACTAATGACCATTACTTTGTCAAAAGCAGGGCATACCGTTATTGCAGGAATGCGCAATACAACAAACAAAAACAAAGCAGTGGCAAAAGAATTATCGGCATTGCCTAATGTGGACGTGGTTGAGATTGATGTTACAAACGATGATTCGGTAAACAAGGCATTTGAACAAACATTGGCAAAGCATCACAACATCGATGTATTGGTAAACAATGCAGGAGTTACTGGTCCTGGTTTGTTAGAAGCCTATTCGTTAGACCAAATCAGAGCGATGTTTGAAATCAATTTCTATGGTGTATTGCGCACCTATCAGGCTGTATTGCCAAGTATGCGCAAAGCAAAAAGTGGTTTAGTCATCAACATTACATCTGGTGCAAGTGGGCACACTTTGCCTTTTATGATACCTTATTTGGCTTCAAAATTTGGTGTAGAAAGCATTACCGAAGGCTTGCAAGACGAACTAAGACAATTTAATATTGAGAATGTATCTATTCAGCCAGGCATTTATCCTACCGAAATGACCAATGGTAGCAAAGCAGGTTTACCAGCCGACAAACCGGAAATTGTAGCTGAATATGGAGAACAGGCAAGCAACGATTTTAATAAATTGGGTGGTGCTTTCTATGGCAAATTAGCCGAGTTTAATACGAACCCCCAAACTGTTGCCGATGGAATTTTGGCGTTGGTAAATATGGAAAACGGCACACGCCCATTGCGTTATCCGTTAGATGCCATTGCACAAGGAACAGACAAAGAATTTATTAAAGCCAGGGCCGACATTAAAGCAAAGTGGGTTACGAGTTATGGAATGTGATTTAAAAAAAACAGTTCAAATGGCAACTCTTTGAGAGTTGCCATTTGCTTTTGCCTGTGGTTGGTGTTTTTTCACCGACCCATTCTTGCTTATCACGTAGGTACTAGATTTGGATATATATTAAAATAGCTTTGGCCTCCTTTCTCTGAAGCGCCTACCGATAGTAGAATCTCCGAAATGGAGAAGCAGAGGTGGCGCTGAGGAATCTTCGATTTGGAAACAAAGGAATATCAATTTCACCGAACATCGGGCAGATAGCAATTGAACAATTCCGAAACCCGGAATCCTCATCAAATTCAGTGGTATATAGAACTTGGGCAATTCTCAAGCACAGTCCTCTATGAGAGACTGCGAAGAAGGAAACAAGCGCATCCGTATCAATGAGGTACTTGCCAATACGGAGCTGCCCTTACACAAAGGATTGGTTAAAATACCCATACAGGTGCGGCTGCTGGAACAGTATGGGATAAATATAACTGAGTGTCCCTGCTGTAAAAAAACACCATGGAGTTACTAAGTGGTGTATCAACCCTGGAAAAAGGGGGATGATGGATAATATTGATAAAAAGGGTATTCGTTTTATGGGCAACCAGCGGTAATGTTGAAAGATGTATAATGCCTGAATAATGGACCAGGCTCGTTAGTAGGAAATTATTTCCTGAATGTTAATTTAATAGAAAATTATATCCAATTGTCTTCTTATTTCGGGTTTAATCGGTAATTTAGTAGGAAATTATTTCCCAAATACCGCTTTTAATATGAAAAAATATCCCCAATAGTTAAAAATCTTATTTTAATCGAAAAAAATAGTAACCATGCGACTACAGGAAATCATAATAGGAATAAAAGAAAAATCCAAAGAAATCAGTAAGCTGGAGAAGCAAGGCTTGATTAAAAAGATTGCTCCCCGGTTATATACTTCCAGTATGACGGAAGCTGTTGAAAAAATTGTGCGCCGTAACTGGTATCGTATCCTGTCTGAATTATACCCGGAAGCTTTTTTAAGCCATCGTAGTGCATTGGAGAGGTTGCCGACAACGGGTGGGCATATTTACCTGACCCATAGCTATACAAATAACGTAGTATTACCGGGGCTGACCCTTCATTTCTTAAAAGGCCATGAGGCGCTCGAACCGGACGATACTCCGTTTTTTGGAAATTTGCGGACATCTGGCCTTGCACGGGCTTATTTGGAGAATTTACAAAGCAGCCGTGGAACCGGGGAGAAATCAAAAACGCTCAGCCGGGAACAACTGGAAGAAAAGATGGAATCCTTCCTGCGGGTTAAAGGAGAAGATGCGTTGAACAGGGTGCGGGATAGAGCCAGGGAGATAGCTCCTATTTTGGGTATGAAAAAAGAGTGGACAGCTTTGAATCAGTTGGTCACTGATATGCTGGGAACAGGTCTATCCAAAAACCTCAAAAGCACGGTAGCAAAAGCAAGGGTATTAGGAGAGCCGGTGGACCCGGACAGGATATATCTTTTTGAATCGCTTTTCGAGGAGTTGGTGGGTAAAGATTACCCGGATTATCCTGACAGAAATATAAATATACAATCGTACCAGAATTTTGCATTCTTTGAGAGCTATTTTTCTAACTATATCGAAGGAGCAGAATTTACAGTAGATGAAGCCAAACAAATCATCACTACTTCAATGCCCTTGCCTGCAAGAGATGAAGATTCACATGATGTATTGGGAACATACCAGATTGTTTCTAACAGGAATGAAATGTCTTTGCAACCTAAAAACGCGGATGATTTTTTACAATTAATGAGAGAACGTCACGCTGTATTATTGAGTGCCCGGATATCGAAAACGCCCGGTGAATTTAAGGACAGGAATAACAGGGCAGGTACTACTGAATTTGTGGATTGGCAATTAGTAACAGGAACCCTGAAAAAAGGATATGAATGGTACAGTTTATTACAACACCCATTTTCAAAGGCAGCTTATATGATGTTTATGATCAGTGAAGTTCATCCTTTCATTGATGGTAATGGAAGGATCGCGCGTGTAATGATGAATGCAGAATTGGGAGTGAAAGGATTATCGAAGATTATCATACCAACAGTGTACCGGGAAGATTATATGGGTACTTTAAAAAAACTAACCAAACAAAGGGATAGTGATGCTTACACCCGGATGCTTTTAAAAGCCTGGGAATTCAGTAGTAATATTTATGGTGATAGCCTGGATACAATGGAGGAATACCTTGCAACATGTAATGCCTTCCTTACGCATAAAGAAGGTTATTTAAAGATCATTCAGAGATAAAAAGAAAGTGTCAAATATACGGGCATAGTAAGGATATTATTCCTTCTTCGGCCAAGCGGGCCAACAAACAAACTTATTATTATTATTGTAATTAGTTATGAAGATATATTCCATAAAAGGTATTTTATTTGACATGGATGGTGTGTTGATTGATTCGAATTCTGAAATTGAAAGATTTTGGAAAGAATGGTCACTCAAGGAAGGGTTAAGTCTTTCAGATGAAAATATCATACAGTATATTCATGGACGTACTACTCTTGACACCATTAATGAATTATTTCAGTATTCCGACAACCATACAAAAGAGCAAATTCTGGAAGCTGCAATAGCCTTCGACTTAAACATGCGTCCCGCCTTACTAAAAGGTACGGAGAAGTTTATAAGAGACATAGTTCCAAGCTTACGGAAAATAGCAGTTGTTACGAGTGCACCAATAGCAAGGGCAAAGAGGATGTTGAAACTTCATGACGTTTATGGCTGTTTTGCTTGCATGGTAACAGGAGATGAGGTTACGAAAGGTAAGCCTGACCCGGAGCCCTATTTACGGGCTGCTGCAAAACTAAAGTTGCTTCCGGAAGATTGCTTGGTTTTTGAAGATTCAAACAGTGGAATTCTATCCGCATCAGCAGCAGGCATGTATGTGGTAACTGTTAACAATGACAAGTATCAAGATGAGAGAATTATTGTCAATATTAATGATTATAGAGAAATTACTGTACACAATAAGTTCATATATATTGAAGATGGGCAGATACAAATTGAATTACAAAATGAATAGACTTCTGCCGCTAACATTATGCGTATTGAAGAAAGCCCCCGATTTTAAAACTGGTTGAAAAAAATTTCCCCTCTCCGAGAGGTCTCCAGATAGGGAACATTGCAGTTCTCGCATAGGGCCCCCCCGCAAACTCCCCGCTCTCCGCTTCTCTGCGGTGATAGAACTCCGCTTTCACCGCAGAGGTGGCGCGGAGGAATGTTTGAATTTTAAAAATGCCGGCTGTATATTTAAGCATTGCATTAAAACGATTGCCTGCCATGCTAAACTTATCCGTACTCCTCGATGATAGCGCCAGGCGCTATCCAGCCAAAAAAGCGTTTACTTTTATGGATACCTCCCTTACCTATGCACAGGTAAATGAGGCCGCCAATAAAGTGGCCAATGGCTTACGGGCCAAAGGTATCCTGCCTGGTGATAAAGTGGCCCTGGGTTGTTTAAACCTGCCCGCTTTTCCCATTATCTATTTTGGCATACTCAAGGCCGGGGCGGTAGTGGTACCCCTGAGCGTGTTATTGAAAAAAGATGAGATAGAATATCACCTTACCAATAGTGAGGCCAAAGCCTATTTCTGTTTTACCGGTACACCCGAACTACCCATGGGAGAGATAGGCTATGCGGGTTATAAAGCAGTTGCCACTTGCGAACATTTTTTTATGATCATGCCGGCAGCCAATATGCCCTCACCAATAGAAGGTGTTGAAACCCTGGGCAGTTTAATGAATGATCAGGCACCCAGCTTTGAAACATACCAGAGTAAGGCAGATGATACCGCTTTGATCATTTATACATCAGGTACTACCGGCCGGCCCAAGGGTGCAGAATTATCACATTCCAATCTACTCGTTAATGCGATTATTTCTTCCGACCTGATGGATAGTAATACCGAAGATGTGCTGTTGATTGTATTACCGCTGTTTCACATTTTTGGAATGACGGTTTTGATGAATGCCGGTATTTATAAAGGTTCTACCAATATTCTATTACCCCGCTTTGATGCCGAAACCGTTTACGGGTTGATGCAGCGGCACAGTGTTACCATATTCGCGGGCGTACCCACCATGTATTGGGGCCTGCTTAATTATACAAATCCGAAATTCGATTACGAAAAGATAGCCAACACGTTAAAAATATGCGTTTCAGGAGGAGCTTCTTTGCCGGTTAATGTGATTGAAAATTTTGAGAAAAGATTCAACGTGCCCATCATTGAAGGCTATGGCATGTCTGAAGGATCGCCGGTAGTTACGTTTAACCAACTCAAACTTGGCAGAAAAGCAGGATCGATTGGTAAACCGGTATGGGGTGTGGAAGTAAAACTGGTAGATAGTGATGGAGTTGAAGTGCCGGTTGGAGAAAAGGGAGAATTGCTGTACCGTGGGCATAATGTGATGAAGGGCTATTATAAAAACCCGTCTGAAACTGAAAAAATACTAAAAGACGGCTGGCTGTATTCAGGCGATATTGGCATAAAAGATGAAGAAGGGTTTTTCTTTATTGTGGACCGTACCAAAGACATGATTATCCGCGGCGGCTTTAATGTATATCCGAGAGAGATAGAAGAAGTGATGATTAAACACGAAGCCGTATCATTAGTAGCCGTGATTGGCATACCCCATGAAGAAATGGGTGAAGAGGTAAAAGCCTTTGTTGTACTGAAAGAGGGCCAAACTATTGCTGATATTGACCTGATTAACTGGATAAAAGAAAGGGTGGCAGCTTACAAATACCCCAGATATATTGAATTTCTTACTGCTTTACCGATGAGCGCTACCGGTAAAATATTAAAAAAAGAATTACGGAAATAATAAAAAGCGGAAAGCCCCGGCATTCACTCATGTAAGAACATAAAGGAACAGGCTGCAACGAAGATTTTACATGATACATATAAGGATACCGCCCTATTCTGTTATTTCTATCGCCTTCGCCTTATGTGTACCCGAAATAAAAGTATACACGGCAGGGATGACCAATAAGGTTAAAATTAATGAGAAAAGTATACCACCCACTACTACAATACCCAGCGGAATACGGCTGGTAGAAGCGGCGCCAAGGCTCATGGCAATAGGTAAGGCGCCCAGGGAAGTGGCGAGGCTCGTCATTAAAATGGGGCGAAGCCTTTGTGTGGCAGCTTCTACCACGGCTTGTTTTTTAGCTAAACCAAACTTCCTTTTCTGGTTGGCGAATTCAACAATCAGGATGCCGTTCTTGGTTACCAAACCTATCAGCATGATCATCCCGATTTCAGAAAATATATTCAGGGTTTGATCAAACACATACAAACTCAGTAAAGCGCCCGCTAATGCCAATGGCACCGTTAACATGATAATGAACGGATCGAGAAAACTTTCGAACTGCGCAGCCAATACCAGGTAAATCAATAACAAGGCAAGCACAAACGCGAATACAATATTGGATGAGCTTTCAGAATAATCCCTGGACGGCCCGGTTAGTGAGGTTTGATAAGATTCATCAAGCAGCCTGTTACCAATATCATTCATCGCTTTAATGCCATCACCAATTGTTTTTCCTTCGGCCAGTGACGCGGAAATGGTGGCGGCTTTGTAACGGTTAAAGTGATAGAGTGTTGCCGGGTTACTGCTTTCTTCCATCTTTACCACCGCATCCAGTGGGATATTATCCCCATTCTTATTCCTTACATAGAGGTTGCGTATATCATTCGGATTATCACGTTTGTCTCTCTCTACCTGGGCTATTACAGCGTATTGAAAGCCATTCATGATAAAATACGCCAGTCTGCCGCCGCTGAAGGCCGACTGGATAGCGGCAACCACATCGGAGGTAGATAAGCCAAGGTCCTTGGCTTTCATCCTGTCTACCGTAAGCTCTACCTCCGGTTTATTGAATTTGATATTTACATCAACATTCGAAAAAGTTTTATCCTTCCGCGCTTCTTCCAGAAATTTAGGAATAATGGCTTTTAGTTTGGCAAGGTCCTGGTTCTGTAAAATAAACTGAACCGGCAGTGAACCCCGTGAAGCCAGTCCTACCGAAATAGTTTGTTCCTGTATAGCAAAGATGCGGGCATCATTAAACCTGCCGAGTTTTTTTTGCAGGTCATTGGCAATATCATTCTGGCTTCTTTTTCTTAACGCGGGATCTATCAGCGCAAGCCTTGGCGTAGAAGAATTGGCAGAGCCACCGGGCCCGAAACCGCCGGGGGTTCGCGCAAATACGAAATCTCTTTCTGGCACAGAATCGTATAAAAAATTACTCACATCATCGCCCACCTGTTTCATGTAGTTATAACTGGTGCCTTCCGCTCCGGTAACAGAAAAACGAATACTACTCCTGTCTTCCAGCGGCGCTATCTCACTTTTTAAAGTACTCATTACCAAAACAATGATGCCCACACAGGCCAATACAATCGCCCATGCGGCCCAGCGTATCTTCATAAAACCCAGCAGTAATTTTTTGTAACCACTTTCCATGCCTACAAAGAAGGGTTCTGTTTTTTTGTAGAACCAACCTTCGTGTGCATTTTTTCTGTTTAGAACTACGTTCAATACCGGGGTGATGGTTAAGGATACAAACGCGGATATCAAAACAGCCACCGCAAGGGTTACGCCAAATTCACGGAAGAGCCTGCCTACAAACCCTTCTAAAAATATTACCGGCAAAAACACTACGGCAAGGGTTACGGAGGTAGAAATAACGGCAAAGAAAATTTCTTTACTTCCTTCCAGCGCCGCTTTATGTATGGGAAGCCCCTCTTCCAGTTTTCGGAAAATATTCTCTGTAACCACAATACCGTCATCCACCACTAAACCCGTTGCCAGTACAATGCCTAATAGGGTTAGGATATTGATGGAGAACCCGGCTATGTACATGATGAAAAAAGTAGCTATCAATGAAATAGGAATATCAATCAGGGGGCGCAGCGCGATGAGCCAGTTACGGAAGAAGAAGAAGATAACCAATACCACCAGTGAAAAAGAAATGAGCAAAGTATCTTTTACTTCGGCCAGTGATTTGCGGATATTAACGGTATTATCGATCAGTACACTAAAAGTGATATCCGCTTTATTGGTTTTACGGATCTGTTCCAGCCTTTTATTAAATTCATCCGCTATCTCAATATTATTGGCTCCGGGTTGTGGAATGATAGCAAGCCCTACCGCGTTTACCCCATTGTATTTCCACGTTTGTTCCAGTTGTTCGGGGGCCAGTTCTACTTTGGCCACATCGCCTAAACGAACAATACCGGTTGCATCTTCTTTAATAATAAGGTCGCGAAACTGTTGTTCATTCCGTAATCTTCCCAGCGCGCGAATAATCAGTTCTGTATTATTACCATAAATTTTTCCAGGGGGCAATTCAATATTTTCTGTACTCACAGCCGTTCTGATATCCGTGAATGCCACATTGTGCGCGCTCATTTTATCAGGGTTCAGCCAAAGCCGCATGGAATAACGCTTTTGTCCGAATATGTTTATAGAGCTTACATCCTTAATAGTTTGCAATTGCTGTTGCAAAACATTTTCTGCATAGTCGCTCAGCTCGAGTAGATTTTTAGTAGGGCTTTGAATAGCCAGTATTAAAATAAATTCGCCATTGGCGTCTGCTTTGGAAACAATAGGTGGTGCATCAATATCCTGTGGTAAACCCCGCTGGGCCTGGCCCACTTTATCGCGAACATCACTGGCCGCGGCTTCCAGGTCAATACCGAGGTTAAATTCAACGGTAATATTACTGCTGCCCAGCGTACTGGATGAGGTGATTGAGCGGACACCGGGTATACCATTCACTTGTTTCTCCAGTGGTTCGGTAATCTGGCTCTCTATGATATCTGCATTGGCGCCAGTGTAACTGGTACTAATAGATATGATGGGTGGATCAATAGCCGGGTAATCTCTTACGGCCAGGAAAGAGAAACCGACCAATCCAAATAAAATGATCATCAGGTTCATCACCGTAGCTAATACCGGTCGCTTCAACGATAATTCAGAAATATTCATAACTGTCTGGCTGTTCTGTTTTGAGAGAAAGTGAAATCAATAGATGCAACAATCAATTTATTAATTGTTCCAGTGTCTTCACACTACGAACCTTTAACTGTGCTTTTGGTTTGGCAAATAATACGCCTGTAATCACTACTGAATCTCCCACATGTATTCCCCTGGTAATTTCAATATTATTGGCCTCCCTTCTTCCTGTTTCAACATTTATAAATGAAGCCATCCCGTTTTTAACCAACACCAGTATTTTATTTTTATCATCAGGTATGATGGCATTGGTAGGAACGAGAATACTTTTTTGTGCTTTGTCCGAACTGATCATCACTTTCACATAGGCCCCCGGATTCGCTTTACTATCTTGTAATACCGCACGTACTTTTAAGTTACGGGTATTTAGATTTACCTGTGGTTCGGTGGCTATGATGAGCGCTTTTTTGATGGCTTGCGTTCGGGTATCTACCATTACATCAACGGAATTGCCTTTTTTAACCAGGTTACTGTATTCTTCCGGTAAGGTAAAATCAATTTTAATTTTATCCAGTTGCTGTATCGTAACAATAATGCTTGCTGGTGATACATAGGCGCCCGGGCTCACCTGCCGTAACCCCGCCACCCCACTGAAAGGAGCTTTCAATACTGTTTTATCAATTAAAGATTGTGTATAAGCCATATCGGCTTTATAGCCATTCACCGCGTTCAGGGAAACATCATAATCGGCCTGGTTTACCCCGTTTATGGACAATAATTTTCGAAGGCGTTCTTCCGTTTTCGTAGCCATATCCAACAACACCCTTGTTTTATTGAGTTGCGCTTGCAGGTCAGCATCATTAATTCTGGCAATCACCGTACCCTGTTGTACCTGTGCCCCTTCCGGAACATTCAGGTAAGTGAGGCGGCCGCTAACCTCTGGGTGTAATTCAACATATTCTCCGGCAACCACAGTGCCATTGGCTTCTATGGTATTATCGATTCCGGAAAGGCCGGCAACGATTACATCCACAACCGTTGCCTGCGGAGCAGTATTTTGTTTAGGGGCTTCTTTTTTGCTTTTACAAGCGGTTAGCAAAAGCAAACTGAGCGGAAATACATAGAAACTTTTCAAAGTCGGAAGATTTAAGGGCCGTTAAAGGTAAAAACAATTTATATCTGATGACAGATTAAGTATGAATGGATTAGACAGAGAAATAATTCGGTCTACTTAGGTGAATTAAAGCTTTTCCAGTGTAAATTCATCACTCAAAAGATATTGCTTTCGATTGCCTGATTCTTTAATCATTCAGAATAAAGCCATTTATGTACCAACTCTCCGTTATCCATCCCCTAAAAAGAGCCTTTATTACCGGCGCCGCATCCGGACTGGGTAAAGCATTCTGTCAGGAACTGGCCAAAGACGGCTGGACCCTTGGGATGGCCGATATTAATGTAAAGGACCTGGAAAAAGTGGCCGGAGAAATAAAACAACTGGGGGGTAAGCCACTTTTTTTTCCGCTGGATGTATCGGATAGGGATCAATATAAAAAAGTGGCAGCGGATTTTCTGTTGCAGGCCGGTGGCATAGACCTGCTTTTTAACAATGCCGGCGTGGGCGATGGGGGTAGCTTTGAAGAATATTCCCTGGAGAACTATGAATGGATGGTAAGTATTAACCAAATGGGTGTGGTGTATGGCTGTTATTATTTTATTCCGGCTATGAAAAAACAGCGCTCCGGGCATATACTCAATACCGCCAGTGCCGCTGCTATCGGATGTGCACCTACGATGGGGGCTTATAATATGACGAAGGCTGCCGTTGTGGCCATCAGTGAAACACTGTATAGTGAACTGATGGATGATAACATTAGTGTATCCTGTATACAGCCCACCTATTTTAAAACCAATGTGGTACAGTTCGCGCGCGGTGGAGAGATGGTTAAAAAAGCTACACAAATGTTTATCGACAGATCAGGATTGGAAGCGGATACCGTGGCACAGGAAATATTATTGAGAGCAGGTAAAAAAGAGCTCTATATTATTTTACCGAAAAATGCAAGGAAGATGTGGTACTATAAAAGATTGGCGCCCACCTGGTTCCGGAAGAAAGTGAAGGAGCAATTTATGTAAAAAAAACCCATGACAGCAAATCAAATCTTCAATCTCAATGGAAAAGTAGCCCTGGTAACTGGTGCCAGCAAAGGCATTGGTGAAGCCATTGCCGGCTATTTAGCAGCCTGTGGCGCCAAAGTAGTGATCAATTCACGCAAGCAGGAAGAATTAAATAAAGTAGCGGAGCGTATACAGGCCGAAGGTGGTAACTGTACAGGTATTGCCGCCAATGCAAGTGATATTGCTGCTTGTAAAGTATTGGTGGAACAAGTAGTTGCCTTGCATGGCGGTATTGATATACTTGTAAATAATGCAGCTACTAACCCTGTATACGGACCGGTTGTGGAATGCGAAGAATGGGCTTTTGATAAGATTATGAATGTGAATGTAAAAGCCCCTTTTGAATTAGGCAAACTGGTATACCCGCTTATGAAAGCACGGGGGGGTGGCAGTGTGATTAATATCAGCTCAATTGCAGCACTCTCACCGGATCCGGGACTGGGTATTTATTCTGTTTCGAAAGCCGCATTGAATATGCTTACCAAGGTTACCGCTAAAGAATGGGGAGCTGATCGCATACGGGTGAATTCGATTTGCCCGGGTCTGATTAAAACAAAATTTTCTGAAGCGCTCTGGCAAAATGAAAAATGGATGGACCGGTTTGTAAAACAATTACCCATTGCCCGTATGGGTACTGTTGAAGAGATTGCGGGTCTTGCATTGTTTCTGGCATCTGATGCGTCTGGCTATTGTACCGGAACCATTTTTACGGCTGATGGGGGGATTACTATTTAAGGCATCTTGCCATTCTAAGGAACGTAAGATTGAACCACTTAAGACACTAAGGCACGAAGTTACACGAAGGGGGGAGGATTTGAATAGCCCTCATTCCCTATTCTTCTCTTCTCCTCAAATAGCCACGATTTTTTGCTGCGCGATATTGCTCATAACTTTTCTGAACATAATAGCCCAGTTCCAGGTCGTTTAACAATTGCACCACTTCATATTCTGGGCGGTAACGGTTCATGAACGTATCCAGTTCGGGGGAGGCCAGCCGGGTAATCTTTCGTACAAACTGCTTGCTGTAACGGTAATTTACATATTTATCACGCTCCTGTTCTACCAGTCGCTTCTGTAAATTCAGGATGCTCCGGTTTCTTTTTACCCGAAACATATTGATGATCTCATCCAGGTCAAATCCAACACCTAAACCACCCGGACTATAACTGGGATTGCTGCTTAACCGGAGGCCGGGTTTACGGAAATTGAATATTTTGGCATAGTCCTGACGATTCTGAACAGAATCAAAGCGGTAATAACTATTTCTCACTTTTACTTCGGGCAATTCTGTTGCGCGAACATGAATCATTATATTAAAATTGTCCGGATTAGTAATGGTATCAACCGGGTACTTCATGGTTACCTTACCAATAAGTGAGAACCAAAGAGAGTCTTTACCTAAAACAGTGATCGAATATTTGCCCAGCGAATCCGTAATGGCCCCTTTACCCGAAGAACTATACACGCCTACTGCTTCTAATGGCCGCCTGGCCGTAATGTCGTATACGGTACCACTGATGGTAACAAATTGCGCAGTCAGTTTCTGTAGTAGCAATACCTGACATAGTAAACAAATGACAGAAACGATGACTATCTTTTTTCTCAAATCCATTATCTTAGAATGTAATATTAAAGCAGGGCAGGCACAGTACAAGGAATGTGCAATGAATTAACGGGTTTTTTGCAGAAATGAAGGGTCCAATCAAAATTTCGTATCAATAATGTACGGCAACATGGCACGCCAGGTTGGCCAGTCGTGGGTGATGTCTGCACCCCATACATCAAGGTCATACCAGATACCTTTATTGTATAAGATGGCTGCAAAACGTTTGGATGCTTCGGGGTCCTCAAAAGCGCCGCTACCGGTATAAATATGTATATGATGGCTGGCCCTGATTTTTTCGAGGTACCAGTCGTCCGTCAGATTAGGGATATAATGTTCGGGACTGTTATAATAAACCTGTTCATCAAAAAAGCCTTTGGTATATTCAGTAAGGTTGTACACGCCACTCATACTGATTACGCCATTAATAATATCAGGTCTTTTCAAAAAAAGGTTCATCGCATGCAATGCGCCAAAAGAAGCGCCACAGGTATAAATCATGGTTTCATCGCTGGTGGCATTGCGTATAAAGGGTACTACTTCATTAAACACATAATTGTTGAACTGGTTATGACGAATGGCTTTATGCTCAGGCACCATTTCATTGTTCATCCAGCTTTCTTTGTTCATGCTCTCTATACTGAATACCCTTAGCTTCCCTGCATTAATTAAGGGGGCCAGCGCGTCTATCAGTTGAAAACGCTCATATTCCAGGTAATCCGCGGCGGCAGTTGGTACCAATAGTAAGGCAAATCCGTAATGACCGTATGAAACAATGGGCATATCTTTTCCCAAAGCAGGGCTGTACCAGGAACTTAGTTCTCTGTTCATGTACCATTACATTTAATCTATACAGGTCTTCCTGATCTCTTTCCACAGATCACGATAACATTGGGCCGCATAGCTACTGGCGGCAAAGGTTTCCAAAGGCGCCTCGTGTATACCCATTTTTTCAACATCGCTCAGATAGGGGATATAATTTTTCAGGAAGATATTATCCTTGTAAAAATCATTCATCACTTCATGATGCAGGTTTTTACGATGATCTACCATACTGAAGAAACATTTGAGTTTGGTTTTATCCAGGCCATTCTCTTTAAAATAAGCAGCAACGGTTTTAAAAGAACGGATAGAAAGGGTAGTTGGAATATTGGGCATCAGTACCCAGTCTACTCCCGTAAAGATGGCATCATGCAATAAAGAAATGCCGGGTGGGCAATCCAGTATGACCACTTCATATTCTTTTTTCAGCGTAGCCAAAAGGGTTGAGATCTTTTTTTTGGATTGTTTCATCTCACTTAATAAAACATCGGCATGGCGGGCGGAGAGATCTGCCGGAATAATATCCAGGTTCGCGTATGCTGTACTTTGTACGGCATCCAATAGTTCCATCTCGCTGCTCAGGAGTTTTTTGGATTCGTTTTTGGTAGCCGCGATGGCGCCCAGATAAAAAGACGAGGATCCCTGGGGGTCCATATCCCATATCAATGTTTTATAGCCTTCTTTGGCGGCTAAATAGGCAAGGTTAATGGCGGCGGCAGTTTTGCCTACACCACCTTTGAGGTTGTATAATGCTATGGTGACCATACTCTAATATACAGGATTTCCTTAATTGTACAATAACCCGGTATTTTTACAGCAGCCAGCCAAGCAATAAGCAACCTAAAACTACCCATGGGGCGGGAACGCGGTTACTGTTTAGCAACAGAAAAGTGGCGGCTACCATCAGTAAATCCCAAATACCGATCGGTTTTCCTTCTATCAGTGAACCGAGAAAGGTATCTTTTATGAGGTAGCAGGTGGCGCCGGCCATAATGCCCACTACTGCGGCATTAATACCCTCTAAAGAACGGAAGATGACCACATATTTTTTGAGGTTATTCCATACCGGGAAAAAGAACAGCACGAGCAAGGCGCTGGGTAAAAAAATAGCCACCATCCCAATAATACATCCCAATAACTGCATACCGGGGCCCTCATCCCGCATTACCATGCCCCCGGTAAAAGAGCCAATAGAGAATACGGGGCCGGGGATGGCCCGAACAATACCTGAGCCTGTTAAAAAATCTGACCTGCTTATTCTGAGTACGTCGCGCCTGCTTTCCTGTACCCGTTTGGTTTCAGGCCTGGTTACATATTGTTCATACATTAATGGCATCAACACATCGCCCCCGCCAAAAACCAGGCTGCCAAAACGATAAGCGTTTTCAAAAAGGTTGATAGATTTTCTGTTTGCCCAGTTTTGCCGGCTGGCAGTTTCCGAGAGATACCCGGCTATGCCAAACAGCGCCAAAAAAATAAGTATGTTTCCCCATTTTATTTTTTTATCCGCAAAGATTTTCTTTGGAATCCTTTTATCACTGAAATTGGTTGCAATACCTCCTGCTACGATCAGGGCAGGAAATATCCAGGGCGATTTAAAAGCCAGAAAGGTAGCAACGGTTGCTACAATCATGATCACCTGTGTAATGGTATTGTGTATGGCAATGCCAAAAATCCGGAAAGTTGAATACACAATAAAACCAATGGCCATGGGCTGGATAAATTTAAATACATCCATGTTCAGACCCATATCGTTAAAATAATCCAGTAAGAATGATACACCCCCCATGAGTGTACAGGCAGGTACTATCCAGATTAGCAGCGTAAGAATGGCTAAGGGAATGCCCCCTTTTTTATAGCCGATTAATGTAAGGGTTTGTGTGGAAGAAGCGCCGGGTAATAACTGGCAAAAACCATTGTACTCCAGCAGTTCTTCTTCAGTCAGATCTTTTCTTTGTTGTACAAAGGTTTTCATCATCATTCCCATATGCCCCTGTGGCCCGCCAAAGGCCGTTATGCTGTGTACGAAAACGGCACGCAAAAAATGGGTATGATTAAATAATGCCAATAGTTAGTTAGTTAGTTGGTTAGCTTGAAAATAAAAACGAATATATTACCGAATGCTTATTAAATATTCAATCCGCCACAGGCGCTTATTACCTGGCCGGTGATATAGGAACTCATATCGCTGGCAAGAAATAAAGTGGTGTTGGCAATTTCCGCCGCTTTTCCAAAACGGCCCAATGGTATTTTTTTCAGGAACTCCGTAGCGCCCTCGCCGTCTTTCAGATAATGAGTCATATCTGTTTCAATAAAACCCGGAGCAATGGCATTGCAGCGGATATTGCGGCTACCCAGTTCCAGCGCCACCGATTTGGTGAAGCCGATAATGCCCGCTTTACTGGCCGCATAACTGCTCTGGCCCGCATTGCCGCGAACGCCCACGATAGAACTCATATTGATGATACTTCCGCTTTTTGCTTTCATCATGGGGCGAATTACCTGTTTGGTCATATTGAAAACACTTTTCAGGTTAATATCCATCACTTCATCCCACTGCTCCGGCGTCATGCGTAACAGGAGGTTATCTTTTGATATGCCTGCATTGTTCACACACACATCAATTTTTCCAAACTCTTTTAATACCTCATTTACCAATGTTTCACATTCCGCGAAAACGCCTGCATTGCTTTTATACGCTTTGGCTTTCACACCCAGCAATTGTAGTTGTGTTTCCAGTGCGGCGGCTTTTTCCGCGCTGCTGTCACTCACATACGTAAAAGCGATATCACTGCCCTGCTCTGCTAATGTTACTGCTATGGCCGCCCCAATTCCGCGCGCCGCGCCGGTTACAATGGATACTTTTCCTTCGAGAAGTTTCATATAGTTATTTTATTGTTTTTTGCCTCCCCGAATTTTCCGGGAAAATTAACCTGGTAATGATTCCGGTTAGAGATCAACTGTTTATGGATTATTTTATGGTAAGGTTTGTTGTAAACAAATGTAATACTTATCAGGATTATGTAAAATGACAGAGATTCAATAAGCCTTATTGATGCGTGTTATAGCAAAGAGAGAATCTCATCAAGATATTTCCGGTCATTACTGAGGCGTGGTATTTTATGCTGCCCGCCTAACTTCCCTTTGCTTTTTAGCCATTGCATGAAAATGCCTTTTCCCAACGCCTGTACTACCGGAAGGGTTAGCGCGATGTCTTTGTACCGCTTGGCTTCATAATCACTATTCAACGATTTAAGGGCACAATCCAGTTCATAAGCGAACTGATCTGTATCCGTTGGGGATTTTTCAAATTCGATCAGCCATTCATGGGCGCCCTTGGTTTGATCTCCAAAATAAATGGGTGCCGCTGTATAATCAATAACAGTCAATCCTGTTTTTTGAGAGGCGATGGCGATCGCTTTGTCTGCATTATCCGCAATCACTTCTTCACCAAATGCATTGATGTACTGCTTTAACCGGCCACTTACTTTAATGCGGAAAGGGCTCAGTGAGGTAAACTGTACCGTATCGCCAATAAGGTATCGCCATAAACCACCATTGGTACTGATTACCAAAGCATAATTGGTTCCGGTTTTTACATTATTTAAACCAATTGTTTGTGGGTTGTCTTTACCATACTCATCAACCGGCATGAATTCGTAAAAAATGCCATGATTTAAAAATAGCAGCATGCCTTCCTTATCCGGGTTATCCTGTGCCGCAAAAAAACCTTCGCTGGCATTATACATTTCCAGGTAGGTACATCCTTCCCCAATCAATTTTTTAAACTGTTCGCGGTAAGGCAGAAAAGATACACCCCCATGAATATATACTTCCAGTTGTGGCCATACTTCTTTTAAGGTTGACTTACCCGTAATCTCAAGAATTCTTTTAATCAATATCATGGTCCAGGTAGGAACACCTGCAATAGAAGTTACTTCTTCCGGTATGGTGGATTGGGCCAGCATTTCAATTTTACTTTCCCACTCATCCATTAACGCGATAGACAATTCAGGTGTGCGTATCCAGTTGGCCCACATGGGGGTATTCTGCAATAATACCGCGCTCAGATCGCCATATTGTATGTCTTCATTTATTTTACTGATCTGGTGACTACCTCCAATCACCAATCCCTTGCCGGTTAACAGATCACTTTCTGCATTATAGTTGTAGTAAAGCGTTAAGACATCTTTGGCAGCCTGAAAATGACAATCCTCGAGGCTTTCCTGGGTGATGGGAATGAATTTGCTTTTATCGCTGGTAGTACCGCTGCTTTTGGCAAACCAGTTAACGGGGGTATTCCAGAGAACATTTTCTTCTCCCAGCATCAGCCTGTCTATATAGGGTTTCAGATCTTCATATGCATGAATAGGAATACGTTCTTTGAATTCGCGGATATTAAATAATTTCCTGAATCCGTATTTACGGCCAAACTCGGTGTTCTGACCATGAGTTACCAAATCCTGTAACACTTCCCGCTGGGCATCTATCGGGTCATTGATCCATTGTTCAATGCGCCAATGCCTGAATCGGGCCAAACGGGATATTGCGGGACTGAACAGTTTCATATAAGGATTAGCGGCAAAATAAGCAATGAATACGAGAATAGCTAAACCTTCCCCATTTCTATGATCCAGTCTTTTCGCTTGAGTTCAAAATTGGTACCCAGGTATAATCTTCTTACCTGTTCATCATGGGCCAGTTCTTCGGCTGTTCCGTGTTTAAATATCTTTCCTTCAATAAGCAGGTAGGCCCTGTCGCAGATAGAAAGGGTTTCGTTCACGTTATGGTCTGTAATGAGTATGCCAATATTCTTATATTTTAATTTAGCCACAACCCCCTGAATATCTTCCACAGCAATCGGGTCAACACCTGCAAAGGGTTCATCCAGCAAAATAAATTTTGGGTCAACCGCCAGGGCCCTGGCTATTTCTGTTCTCCTTCTTTCTCCGCCACTCAGGCTGTCACCATTATTTTTGCGTACATGGTGCAGGTTAAACTCATCCAGTAATACATCTAATTTATGCAGGCGCTCCTGTTTGGTAAGGGTTGTCATTTCGAGCACTGCCAATATATTGTCTTCCACGCTAAGCATTCTGAACACACTGGCTTCCTGTGGCAGATAGCCAATGCCCATTTGAGCCCTTTTATACATGGGCAGTTTGGTAATATCCTGGTCATTCAGAAAAACCTTTCCCTCATCCGGTTTAATCAGTCCCACCACCATATAAAAAGTAGTAGTCTTGCCCGCGCCATTGGGTCCTAGCAGGCCCACGATCTCGCCCTGCCTCACATCGATGGAAACGTTTTTTACAACCGTACGGCCCTTATAGCTTTTAACGAGTTCTTTAGTATGGATGGTCAGATTCAAGCGGAAGGTTTTGGCAAAAATAGAGGTTATGTAGTTGATATGACTGGTTATAGTTTATCTTAACACATGTTTTTCTAATGGATACAGGATGTATATTGCACCAATTTTATAAATTTTCGGGAGCAATAAGGCTGTTTCCGGGTTCAAATACCGATCAATACAGATGAAACTAACAGAACATATACAAAAGGCTTCAGATACCCTGGTTTCATTTGAAGTGTTACCACCTTTAAAGGGTAAAACCATTACTACCTTATATGATCACCTGGATCCTTTGATGGAGTTTAATCCATCCTGGATAAATGTTACTTACCACCGCAGTGAAACCATGTTCAAAAAAAAGGTGGATGGCACTTTTGAGAAAGTAGAAGTACGTAAGCGCCCCGGAACAGTGGGTATTTGCGCCGCTATCATGAATCATTATAAGATTGACGCTGTGCCCCATATTATTTGTGGGGGCTTTACCAAAAGGGAAACAGAAGATGCATTGATTGACCTGGATTTTTTGGGAATAGACAATGTGCTGATTTTACGTGGGGATGCGGCTAAAAATGAAACCGCTTTTGAGTCTGAGAAAGAGGGGAATCATTATGCGATTGATCTGTTACAGCAGGTAAATAATATGAATAATGGTGTTTACCTGGATGAAGAGATCAAGAATGGCGGTAAAACTAAATTCTGTATGGGCGTAGCGGGATATCCCGAAAAACATTTTGAGGCGCCTAACCTGGAAATTGACCTGCTCAAGCTGAAACAAAAAGTAGATGCCGGCGCTGAATACATCATGACACAAATGTTTTTTGATAACCAGAAATTCTACAACTTCGTAAAAGCCTGTAAGGATATGGGTATTAATGTGCCTATTATACCCGGATTAAAACCCATCACAAATAAAAAACAATTGTCTGTACTGCCAAGAATATTCCATGTAGATATTCCAACCGATTTGTCTAATGAAATCATGAAATGCAAAACAGATCTTGATTGTGAGCAGGTAGGAGCGGAATGGCTGGTGCAGCAAAGTAAAGAGCTGAAAAAATTTGGGGTACCGGTATTGCATTATTATACACTGGGCAAACCAAAAGTGATCTGGAATGTGGTAAAACAAATCAAATAGCCCATTACTTCTTACGCTTCAATTCAATCAGGTCATCAAACTGTTCCAGGCTCAGTTGTTTGGCAATAATGTGCTTATCCTTATCCAGTAAATAAGTGGTAGGGGTTTTATAAATGTCAAATAACTGTCGAAAATTGGGCAGGCCCGCTTTTTCTACGGCTATCTTTGCCTCTTTGGTTTCATAAGCCTGTATCCATTCGGCGGAAAGGTTTTTTTCTTTGATGAATTTTTTCCAGGCAGGTATTTCGTTCTCATAAATATTCACCGAATAAATAGCCACTCCATATTTTTTCCATTTGGCCCTGTAAAAAGAATCCAGTTTAGGTATCTCATCTTTACAATGACCGCAGTTGGGATCCCAAAAAGTTACTAAAGTAAATGGGGCGCTGATATGGTACAGCGCGGAAATCTTACCGGAGGTATCGGTTAGATTAAGCTGAGGGGCAGCCTGCCCAATCTGGTTGGCCATTAAACTATAGGCCCTTTCAGTAATTGTTTTGCGTGAAGCGGGGTTTAATAAAAGGGTATCGCCCCTGGCATAAAAATTTTCAAAAAGGTATACAAAAACCTTATCCTGACCCATAATCTCAGGATTCATATACTTATTGGTAAACTTGGTTAACAGGTAGGAATAGATTTCTTTTCCTGTTCTGGCAGAGAGCAGGATATATTTTACTTCCCTAATAATAGAATCCGGATCGGGTACTACCATATTCTTAAAATACTCATCCAGTTTTGGTTCAAAGAATGGTGTACGCAGTAAACGGTCATCATTAAAATTCACCTCATCCCAGTAATGATCTTTTACATACCGGTATGGATAGAGAGAGTCTGGCTTTCCATTGATAACCGGTATCGGCGGGGCTGTTGGCCGCTTCATGGCGTTTAACAACATGGCGAGTAGGGAACCCGGATTTTTTTTACTGATATTTTCCTGGTAGTCCCTGATCTCCTTTTCTGTTTTAATAAGCTCATTGCGTAAACGAATGGAGTCGCCTGTTGATGGTGTGTTGCGGAATGCTGTTTGCAATTCGTTGATATACCTGCCTTTGGTAATAGAAAATGCCGAATAGTTTTTAAACAAATCATTATCCAAAGAGCCGGTTATTACCGCATTTTCTTTCAAAGAAGTATCGGCTACAATGCTGAATTGTTGCTGTAACCCCATCAACACCTCAAACTGGATAGTGAGCTGAGGGGTTACCACAAAATAAATACCCCCCGTTAATTTAGTGGCGCCTTTAAATACGCCATGGCTTTTTTCATCCAGAAAAGTAGAATCCACTAAGGCGCGTCCTTTTCCGTAATAACTGCCCAGGTAAACTTTACAATTCTTCAGGGGTGTTAAGGTGATACTGATATTTCTGCCTTTGACTGCCGTGGCTCCCGGCTTAGGTATTGCGGGTTTTTGTGCAGTAAGACAGGCAAAAAAGGATACTGCCAGGGTGGTAAGTAGTAAACGCCTCATAGGTTTCATATTCGCGGTAAATTTAATTAAATACCCATTGCCTCCCGTTAATCATCTGTCAAAAAAAACGGATTAGCGGTTCCTGTTCCCAAACCTGCTGAATCATAGTTACATTTGCAGCCGTGAGAAAACAAAAAAAACAGGTTGTTTTAGAAAATATCCTGGTTCAGGATTATGCCGCGGAGGGTAAATCACTGGCCAGGGCAGACGGTAAAGTCATTTTTATAGAAGGGGCTGTGCCCGGCGACCTGGTGGATGTACTATTGTATAAAAATAAGGCTGATTGGGCCGAGGGCCGGGTAACTAAAACACATACTTACTCGCCAGACAGGGTTAACCCATTCTGTACCCATTTTGGCGTTTGTGGTGGTTGCCAATGGCAGATGTTGCCCTATGAAAAACAACTTTTCTATAAGCAGAAACAGGTAAGTGATAACCTTTCCCGCATCGGGAAAGTGCTTTTGCCCCCTGTCTCGCCCATTATTGGGGCCGATCAAACAACCCAATACCGGAATAAACTGGAGTATACATTTGCAACCGGAAAATTTATTCCAACAGAAGAGTTCAGACGGATGAAGGCAGAAGGGATTCATCCCGGTGGGCTGCCGGGGGCTGCCGGTTTTCATGTAAGGGGCTTTTTTGATAAAGTGGTTGAAATAGATACCTGCCATCTGCAGGATGAACCCACCAACCTGATACGCAAGGCAGTGGCACAATTTGCCATTACCCACACAATGCCATTTTATGATACCCGGCTTCACAGGGGTTGGCTGAGAAATATGTTTGTAAGAAATACCACTACCGGCGAGTGGATGATTAATATTGTAGTTGGCTATGAAGCCGAAGACGTCATGAAAAAATTACTTGATCAGCTATTAGCCACATTCCCGCAAATAACTACTTTACTGTATACGATCAATACTAAAAAGAATGATAGCCTGTTTGCACTGGAGCCACAGGTATACTATGGTAAGGGGTTTATTGTAGAGAAGCTGGAAGACTTTTCGTTTATGATCGGTCCAAAATCTTTTTTTCAGACAAATACCCGGCAGGCAGAAAAATTATACAATGTTACAAGGGAATACGCTGAACTTAATGGCACACAGGTAGTATATGACCTCTATTGCGGAACCGGTAGTATTGGTATTTATGTGAGTAAGCTGGCTAAAAAAATAGTGGGAGTGGAAGTAGTGGAAGAAGCCATCATGGATGCCCAAAAAAATGCTGACCTGAATAATATTCCGCATGCCTCATTTTTTACAGGAGATGTGATTGATATTTGTGATGACGCTTTTTTTGATGCGAATGGCCGGCCTGATACAGTGATTACAGACCCGCCAAGGGCAGGCATGCACGAAAAATTGGTTAAAAAATTACTGACCATTGCCGCGCCTACGCTTGTTTATGTAAGTTGCAATCCTGCCACACAGGCGAGGGACCTTGCTATGCTGGATGAAAAATACAGTGTAGAAAAAATTCAGCCGGTAGATATGTTTCCACATACATTACATATTGAAAATGTGGTGCAGTTAAAATTAAGATATGACAGAATTTAGACCCAGCCGTTTTGAGATATTACCGGCCATTGTAAAAAACCTGCTGATTATAAACGGGTTGTTTTTTCTTGCACAAAACACATTGCAGGGCCCAACTATTGGGTTTTCTTTCGAAAATATGTTTGCCTTACATGCCTGGCAAAGTAGTTTGTTCAAACCCTGGCAACTGGTTACCCATATGTTTCTGCATGGCGATTTTGGCCATATACTCGGTAATATGTTCGCCCTCTGGATGTTTGGCTCAGTGCTGGAGAATCTATGGGGTTCTAAAAGGTTCCTGACTTTTTACCTGGTTTGTGGGTTAGGCGCGGCGCTCATTCACCTGCTTTTTTTAAGTTGGGAACTGACGCCGATAATTAAAGATTATGCAGCGATTTTTCAGAGCCATACTAATAGTAACGGAGGACAGGCAGATGCTATTATCAACTTCATTACCCGGTATAATCTTCGTTTTGAAAATACAGAGGAACTCATCACCTATTTGCGTACCAATCCGGGTAATACTGAACTGATGAGCCGTATTTTTGATCAAATCACCGCCTACTATCATAACAACCTTAATACAGCCACTATTGGCGCGAGTGGGGCCGTATTTGGTATTCTAGCCGCCTTTGTTTATTTGTTCCCGAATACCTATCTCTATATTTATTTTTTAATTCCGGTAAAAGCCAAGTGGATTGGCATACTATATTTTTCGTTTGAATTGTTCTCCGCCTTCAGAAATTCTGCCGGTGATCATGTGGCAAGGTGGGCGCATATCGGAGGGGCCATCGTAGGATTATTAATAGTAATTACCTGGAACAAAACCAATAAAAAAACGTTGTATTAGAGAAGTAGTCATATTCATCTAAGCTAAATTCTTATGTCGTCTCAATCATTCAAAACCAACCGCGGCATTTTATTAGGACAGGATAATAATGCCCTGGTATTTTTATTCGCTGTAAATGCATTGGTGTTTTTGCTTATCAATTTTGTACAGATCATATATTACCTGTCTGATATACCTGTCGATCTTTTTTATAAGCAGATACTAAACTGGTTTACATTACCGGCATCAACCGATACACTTATATCAAGGCCCTGGACACTGTTTGTATATATGTTTACACACCATAGCCTCTGGCACCTGATCAGCAGTTCATTGTGGTTATGGTGTTTTGGATATATATTACAGGATCTGGCCGGCAATAATAAACTGATACCTGTTTACCTGTATGGCGGGTTTACTGCCGGAATTGTTTTCATCAGCATGAATAACCTGTTTCCGGTATTAGCCAACCAGGTTAATACTACACAATCATTATTAGGGGCCGGTCCGGCTATAATGGCAGTAGCTATGGCCACTACCGCGCTGGCGCCTGGTTACAGAATGTTTCCATTGATCAGGGGAGGGATTCCATTGTGGGTACTTAGCCTCATTTTTGTTGCTATCAATTTTGCCACACTGGCAGGAGGTAATGCCAGCGTAAGTGTGGCACATCTTGCAGCGGGGATGGTGGGCTTTCTTTTTGTACAGCAATTAAGAAACGGAAAAGATTGGGGCGCCTGGATGAATAACCTGGTAGACTGGCTGGATGATCTGTTTAGTCCGGAAAAAAAACATTCAAAAAAAGTACAGAAAGAGAATCCGTTTAATGGTACCGATAGTAAACCCAATCAAAAAATATCCAACCAAACACAAAAAAAATTGGATGCTATCTTAGATAAGATTAACCAACAGGGCATTCAGTTTCTTACGGATGAGGAAAAAGATTTTTTACAAAGAGCGGGTGCAGAAGAGTAAGAATAAGCAGGTAATAAAGGCGGTAAGGATAACTAAAAAACAGGTCTCTCCTGGTGGTGGTAGCTGTAAATTTACCCGATCATAACAGATATTCATTTCCGCGACCTATTTTTAGTAATTTAGGGCATGGCTAAAAATGTATTTCGCCGGGCGGCCAAAAAAGCGGTGTTAACCCTCAATGTAGTGGTATCATTGGTATTTTTAATTGCTTGCCTTAGTCCTTATCTAAATCCAACCCATTGGTGGTTGATTGGTTTCGCTGGTTTAATCGTGCCCCACCTTGTTTTGATGCTGATTTTTTTTATTATTTTCTGGCTGGTGGCCAAGCCGGTAATGGTATGGATACCTTTGCTTACACTGGCTTTAGGATGGCAACAGGTTAGCGCCATGTTTGCCTGGCACCCCGGCGCCGGTTTTACAGAACGCAGGCATGGCAATGTTTTACGGATAGTAAACTGGAACGTGCAAAGTTTTAATGGACTTAGTAAAAGCAGGGAAGTAAAAAAAATGGTTCGTAATGAAGTAGCCGAAAGCATCCTTAAATTAAAGCCGGATCTGATTTGTTTACAGGAGTTTAATACGGCTCTCCGGGAAGATAATATTTCACTTTTTTCAAAAAAATACCCTTACCATTTTTTTTCAAAAGATTATCAACGGGCTAATGGCAGCTACCGGTCGGGCTGTATTATTTTTTCGAAATTTCCTATTATTGATTCAGGCCGGATACCCTATCCGGTGGCGGAGAGCCTTATTTATGCCGATATCCTGAAAGGGGAAGATACCATACGCGTTTACAACACACATCTGCAATCATTCAAATTTAAAAAAGAAGATTATAGCGATATTGAAAAAATACGTGAACAGGCAGATGAAGATCTTTCCGCTTCTAAAAGCATTTTTAAAAAAATGAAACTGGCTTTCAGCCGCAGAGGAATACAGGCGAATATGGTTAGAGAGGCAACAGATAAAAGCCCTTACCCTTCTGTTATTTGCGGCGATTTTAATGATGTGCCCAATTCCTATACCTATTTTAAGATATGCGGAGAAAGGAAGGATGCCTTTTTGGAAAAAGGATTTGCCATTGGCAGAACCTTTATTGCCCTGGCGCCCACCTTACGGATCGACTATATTCTTCCCGATCGCCGGTTTACAGTAAAACAGTTTGAAATGATAGACGAGGGACTTAGTGATCATATTATGCTGGTAAGTGACGTTGTTTTGCAAAAATGAAATATCTTTGCCCCCCGATGAGTTACCTGCCTGCCTATTATTGCTGTTGCTGCTGCTGATCCGGTATGGTATATTCCGGAAAATGCATTCCGACCTGTTTTAAAAATCATTCTTAATCTGTAATTCCCTGATAACGCATGCCACTTAAAGTATACAATTCATTAACCCGACAAAAAGAAACCTTTACCCCCCTTCTTGCACCATACGTAGGCATGTATGTTTGTGGCCCAACTGTGAGTGGCGAAAGTCACCTGGGCCATGCGCGGCCTTATGTTACGTTTGATATTTTATTCCGTTATCTTACCCATCTCGGGTATAAAGTCCGGTATGTTCGTAACCTTACCGATGCGGGACATTTTGAAGAAGAAGGAAAAGAAGCGGAAGATAAGATCAGTAAAAAAGCGGTCCTGGAAAAGCTGGAACCTATGGAACTGGTGCAGAAATACACCAATCTCTATCATTGGGCCATGGCATTATTAAATACCCTGCCACCCAGTATTGAACCCACCGCAACCGGGCATATTGTAGAGCAGATAGAAATGATTAAGCAAATTATGGCTGATGGATATGCGTATGAGGTTAATCAGTCTGTTTATTTTGATGTAGAAAAATACAACACCGATTTTTCAAAGAAAGGGCAACCCTATGGTATACTTAGCGGGCGCATACTGGAAGACCAGATAGACACTACCCGTGAACTGGATAACCAGGATGAAAAGCGGGATAAGAATGATTTCGCGCTATGGAAACATGCCCCCCCTGAACACATTATGCGCTGGCAAAGCCCATGGGGAGAGGGTTTTCCGGGATGGCATATTGAATGCTCCGCGATGAGTACCAAATACCTGGGAGAAAAATTTGATATACATGGGGGAGGTATGGACCTGCAGTTTCCACATCACGAATGCGAGATTGCGCAGAGTACCGTATGCAATCATACCATGCCCGCCCGTTACTGGATGCATAATAATATGATTACCATTAACGGAAGAAAAATGGGTAAGAGTTATAATAATGTGATCAGGCTAAGTGAATTGTTTAGCGGAAAACACCCTTTATTGTTACAGGCTTATCACCCTATGACTATCCGCTTCTTCCTGTTGCAGAGCCATTATCGCGGTACACTGGATTTTAGTAATGAAGCGCTGCAGGCATCAGAAAAAGCGTTGAAAAGATTATGGGAAGCGTATGAATGGGCTTTGAGTCAGTTTGGAGTTAGGAGTGCGGGGTTAGGGGTTGATAGGGAGCTTGATGAGAAAGTGTTGAAGTTGGTGAATGAATTTGATGAGTTCATGGATGACGACCTGAATACCGCGAAAGTAGTAGCCAATATGTTTGAACTGGTATCGGTGATCAATGCCGTAAAGGATAAACATATTGCGGCTGATGCGATCAGTGCGGCAACTTTTTCGCTGCTGCAAAAACAGCTTACACTTTTTATAGAAGATATCTTCGGATTAAAAATGGGTCATGCAGATAATAATGGCAAGCTGGATGGGGTATTGCAATTACTCATCGATATCCGCAAAGAAGCCAGGCGCCGGAAGGATTTTGTAACCAGCGATAAAATCCGCAATGAACTCGCCGAACTCGGTGTTCAGTTAAAAGATGAAAAAGACGGAGGGATGAGCTACACGATAGCATCCTGAATATTCTTCAGTGATCGCAGTCATCCGCATGCGCGTGAGCATGGTGCCTGCATAAACGGTAGTTGAGGAAGTGTGCAGAAACAATGCAGATCACCGCGGGTACCAAAAACCAGTTTCGCCAGGCATGCCATTGCATTTTGGCCAGCAAAAAGCCAATACCAACCGCGAATAAAATGAGCGGCAGCCAGTTGTGATGATGTTTTTTGCGGCCATGAAATAAGGAATAAGACCCAACAGCAAATGCTATGGCAATCATCAGGTATTCGAAGCCCGGATTTTCAATAATGTTTACACCAAATAAAGGCAGGCTGCTTAAGAATAAGGGCAGTACCGCACAGTGAATGGCACAAGCCAGAGAAGCGGTAATACCCAGTGCATCCCAATTGATCTTTTGTTTCATCAGTCCGCAAAATTAATGCAATGCAACATTGTTGCAAAATATTCGTCAAACTATTTTCTAATCAACTGTTTAACCTGATTGAAGTGTAACTTTGCCGCTTAATTAGGCGTATGAGCAGGAAGTTAATAGGGTATCTCTTATTTTTTGGGGCATTATTACTGGTATTTTACCTATTGCTTTTTCGGGGTACTGATAAATGGAAAGCCAGGCTATCTGTTATCAGTTATGTAAAACCCTTCCATTTTACTACCCAGGATGGACTTCAGTTTACCGACCGGGATATGCTTGGCAAAGTCTGTGTGGTAGAATATTTCTTTACTACCTGTAAAGGTATCTGTCCGAAAATGAATACTAATATGAAAGTGATTCATGAGCTGTTCAAAGGCGAACCCGATTTTATGATCGTATCCCATACCTGTAACCCGGGTACAGATTCTGCGGCACGTTTAAAAGTATATGCCGACTCTCTGAAAGTAGATACTAAAAAATGGGTATTTCTTACAGGGCGAAAAGACAGTCTTTACCAGTTAGCACGCAGCGCTTATCTGCTGGATGATCCCAAAAACAGCGTGGATAAAATTGAGGACCAGTTTATCCATACCCAGTTCTTTGCCCTGGTAGATAAAGACGGGAAAGTAAGGGGGCAGATATATGACGGACTGAAGCAAACAGAATTAGACAGGCTTAAGAAAGATATCAAAACACTGCTGGCCGAAAAATCGGCTACCGGGAATTTCGTGAATGGCGTATTTAACAACAATCCTTAATTATATGGTATGTTATACGGTATAGCAGAAACGCTGAAAAAAAATCAGTTAAGTATTACAGACAGCCGTAAAAAAATACTGGAGCTGTTTATGCGTACCAACGGTGCATTGGCGCATGCGGATATTGAACACCAGAGTGGTACCGAGTTCGACAGGGTAACCATTTACCGCACACTACAAACTTTTGTGGAGAAAGGGATCATTCATACCATCCCTACGGCTGATAATTCTGTACGGTATGCATTGTGTAAAGACCAATGCTCAGCCGGTAAACACCACGATGATCATGTACATTTTATGTGTGATGCATGCGGTACTACTTACTGTCTCGATCATGTAGTGGTACCTGCTGTTGTACTTCCCAAAGGATTTACCGTTACGCAAACAGATGTAGTAATCAGTGGCACTTGTAAGAACTGCGTACAATAACCTGTATTGGGTGTTGCGGCTGATTTTTAGCAGACAGGTTTTGCCGCTCATTTTTTTTGTACCGTATCTTCGTAAAAATTGATTCCATGATTTTAGTAACGGGCGCCGGTGGTTTGGTAGGTTCATACCTGGTAAAACAATTGGTTAGTGAAGGCAACAGGGTAAGGGCCATCTATCGTTCCGCCATTCCTTTACCGGAAGTTGCCGGTACTGTAGAATGGGTGAAGGGAGATATCCTGGATGTAGTGTCGCTGGAAGAAGCCATGAAGGGTATTCAACAGGTGTATCATTGTGCCGCCATCGTTACTTTTAACCCAAAGAAGAAAGCGCTGCTGCATCAAACCAATGTAGAAGGAACAGCCAATGTGGTGAATGCCTGTTTGAATGAGGGCATATCAAAACTTTTATTTGTAAGTTCCGTTGCGGCCCTGGGTAGAATACGGGAAGATATACCCATTGATGAAAAAATGAACTGGTCAGAAGAAACCAGTAACAGTGAATATGGCAAGAGTAAATACTTTGCCGAAATGGAAGTTTGGCGGGGTATTGGTGAAGGATTGAACGCGGTAATCGTAAACCCCGTTATTATATTAGGGGCAGGCGACTGGACAAAAGGTTCTTCAGAAATTTTTAAGTCGGCTTATGATGAATTTCCCTGGTACACAGAAGGCATCAGTGGTTTTGTAGATGTAATAGATGTAGTAAGGGCGATGATACTTTTAATGGGGAGTAATTGTACAGCGGAAAGATATATCCTTAGTGCAGAGGACCTTCCATTCAGGGAAGTGTTTACGCGGATAGCCATAAATTTCGGCAAAAAGCCACCAAACAGAAAAGTAACTCCCTTAATAGCGGCGCTCGTATGGCGAATAGAAGCGGTGAAAGCCCGCTTTACAGGGAAAGATCCTTTATTAACCAGGGAAACAGCACGCACAGCGGCTGCTAAAGTGCACTTCGATAATAACAAGTTCAAATTATTCTTTGTGAACTTTAAATACACACCGGTAACCGTTTCACTAAAGCGAATCTGCCAGGAATTGAAGAACAGGTATGGTCTTTAAGTCTATTGTTCCATTACTTTTTTCCAAAGCTCTGGAATGCGTTTGATCCAGACCAGTTCCCTTCTTTTGATAGAAGCATCTTCTGCGGGGTAGCCAAAATAGGTTTTACCCCCTTTCAGGGAAGAAGGTACCCCGCTTTGCGCCAGAACAACGGCATTGGCCCCGATGGTGAGGGTTTTATTTACACCTACCTGCCCCCAGAGCGTAACCCCATCCTCTATAATGGTACCGCCGGCAATACCTACCTGGGCGGCAAATAAACAATTTTTACCTACGGTGGTATCGTGGCCAATATGAACCATATTGTCCAGTTTGGTACCTTTTCCTATTCTTGTTTCAGCGGTTACCCCGCGGTCAATGGTGCAGCCCGCCCCAATTTCTACGTTATTTTCTATCACCACATTACCACAACTCTGCATTCTTTTATACCATAGTTCACGTCTCTTTTTAGTGTTATAGTAAAATGCGTCACTCCCAATTACACTACCGGATTGTATAATTACCTCATCCCCAATTACCGTGTAATCCAGTAAAGAAACATTCGGATATATCACACAATTTTTTCCAATAGTTACCTGGCGACCAATAAAAACATTCGGCATAATAACAGATCCTTCACCAACAGAAACATCCTCACTGATAGGTTTTGTTGCGGCGATAAACGGACGAAAATGATTGATTATTTTCAGGTATGCTTCAAAAGGATCCTTTACAACAAGAATAGTTTTTCCTTCCGGAATAATTACCTCTTTTGTGTTGATGATGATGAAACCGGCCTCACTGTTTAAACAGGCATTGTAGTATTTTGGATGGTCAACAAAAACCAAATCACCGGTCTCTACTTTATGTATTTCGTTGATGCCGGATGCTGCCGAAGTAAGATTACCTGCTACTTCCGCAGCTATCAATTCGGCGATCCATTGTACTGAAACGGGTGCTGGAAACTTCATATGGCGCTATTTTGGGAAAATTAAAGGTAATATTAGTCTTTCAGCAAAAATATTTTTTAACCCTTTTCAGGGTGATTTTTCTCTTTTTCTTTTGCTGCTTTTCAGTGCCGGCGTCAGCACAATTAAAAATAATTATTTTAAACGGATATCTTGAAACCCTTTATTCATCAATGTTTCAGAGGTATTTATAAAATTAGTAAGAAAAAAAATTACATAAATATCCGTGTAAAGAGGTGAATTTCAGAGCAGTTCCCAGGAGCCTGAATGCACATTAAAGCTTAAAATGTTAATAAATTTGTTTAAAAAAGTTTTTGCATTAGATAAAAGTCTTTTTAATATTGTGTAGGGAAATTTATTTCCTGGTACTTACTAACCCATCCATATACAAAGTCTCGCTTCTGCGGGACTTTTGTTTTTGTATGAATTACTACTACATTATCTACAAACCTTACCAGGTACTTTCACAATTTTCTTTTTCAGAGGGGAAGCAAACCCTTGCGGATTTTTTTGATGTTCCGAAAGATGTTTACCCGGTTGGAAGACTCGATTATGACAGTGAAGGATTGTTATTACTTACCAACGACAGATCCTTAAATAATAAATTATTGAATCCGGCTTTTGAACATGAGAGAGAATATTGGGTGCAGGTAGATGGCGCGATTAATACTGCCGCGATCATGCAATTACAAAATGGCGTTACTATAAATATTGACGGAAAAAAATATCATACAAAAAAATGTATCGCGTCACTTTTTACAATTGATCCCGCAGTGCCGGAAAGAAATCCCCCCATCCGTTTCAGAAAAGAAATACCGGCGCCCTGGATTAAACTGATTTTAACGGAGGGCAAAAACAGGCAGGTTAGAAAAATGACGGCACAGGCAGGATTCCCCACCCTGCGCTTAATCCGTTACCGGATAGAAAAGCTAACCATTGCAAATATGCAGCCGGGGGATAGTATGGCCATGGAACAGGCTGATCTGTATGAAAAGCTGTTTTCAGCGTAAATCTGCTATTTTTGCCCCTCTTTAAGCAATAAGAAAAGTATGAGCCAAACAAATTTGTCTGAACAGGAACTGATCCGTCGTGAGAAACTGGTAAAACTGCAGGAAGCTGGTGTGAATCCTTACCCGGCGCCTTTATATCCTGTTTCTCATTTCTCAACCGATATCAAAGAGGGCTATACGGAAGAAACCAAAGAACAATTTACTGCCGTATGTGTGGCCGGACGTATCATGAGCATCAACGATAAGGGAAAAGTATTCTTTATTAAGATACAGGATAGCAAGGGTATTATACAATTATATGTAAAGCGTGATGATTTATGTACCGGCGAAGACAAATCTTTCTGGGATATTGTTATTAAACATGGTCTCGATCTCGGAGATATCATTGGCGCCACCGGTTATGCCTTTATCACCAAAACAGGTGAAACCTCTATTCATACCCAAACGCTGACACTGCTTACCAAATCTTTAAAACCATTACCGGTTATTAAAAGGGATGAGGAAGGAAATGTGTTTGACGCGGTAACCGACCCTGAGTTCCGCTATCGCCAGCGGTATGTTGACCTAATCATCAACCCTGATGTAAAAAATACTTTTGTAAAAAGAACGCAACTGATCAATACCATCCGTGAGTTCCTGAATGCAAAAGGCGCATTGGAAGTAGACACGCCCGTATTACAGACCATTCCCGGGGGCGCGGCGGCCAGGCCTTTTAGTACACACCACAATGCATTGGATGTTCCCTTTTACCTCCGTATTGCGAATGAGCTGTACCTGAAAAGACTGATCGTTGGCGGATTTGACTGGGTATATGAGTTTAGCCGGAATTTTCGTAACGAAGGGATGGACAGAACACATAACCCCGAATTTACCGTGCTGGAATGGTATACGGCCTATAAAGATTATTTCTGGATGATGGAAACCACCGAACAGTTGTTTGAAAAAATCGCATGGGCATTACAGGGTACTACGGATGTTCCGCTGGGAGATAAGATGATCAGCTTTAAAGCGCCGTTCAAACGCATCAGTATCCATGATGCTATCAGGGAAAATACAGGTATTGATGTAAGCGATATGGACGAAGCCGGATTAAGAGAGGTTTGTAAAAAACTGCAAATAGAGGTTCCCGGCAATATTGGTAAAGGCAAACTGATTGATGAGCTTTTCAGCGCTACCAGCGAACTTACTTTTATACAACCTACTTTCGTTATTGATTACCCGGTTGAGATGAGTCCGCTTACCAAAAAGCATCGCAGCAAAGCCGGCCTGGTAGAGCGGTTTGAATTAATAATCAATGGCAAAGAGATCGCGAATGCCTATACAGAACTGAATGACCCGATAGACCAGCGCGAACGTTTTGAAGAACAGGCTAAGTTAATGGAGCGTGGAGATGTTGAAGCGATGTTTATTGACCATGATTTTTTACGGGCGCTCGAATATGGTATGCCGCCTACTTCCGGCATCGGCATTGGTATCGACCGTTTGTGCATGCTTATGACCAACCAGGCTTCTATCCAGGATGTTCTCTTCTTTCCCCAGATGCGTCCGGAGAAACTCGACTAATAAAAAATGCCAATGAAATATCTCAAAGTTTTATACGTACAGGTGATCATTGGTATTACAGCGGGTATTGTTACCGGCTGGCTTTTTCCTTCCTTTGCCCCCACCGCCAAACTAATCAGTGAAGGCTTCATTAACATGATCAAGATGGTGATTACACCGGTGATCTTTTTAACCATCGTGCTGGGTATTACCGGTGCGGGCAGTTTAAAAAAAGTAGGCAGGGTGGGCGGTAAGGGGTTGCTCTATTTTGAAGTAGTGACTACTTTTGCTTTAATCCTTGGCCTTGTGGTGGCTAATGTTATCAAACCGGGCGCCGGTATTGCTACCAACCGTTTGCCCAATGAAAATTTAGACAAGTACACTAACGCCGCGAAAGAAATGAACTGGGGTGAGTTCTTTTCGCATATCATTCCCACCAATATCATGGATTCATTTGCCAAAGGCGATCTTTTACAAGTGCTTTTCTTTGGCGTATTATTTAGTGTGGCCATTACCAAAATGGGAACGGGCGGAGCCAAACTCATTTCGGTTTTTGAGAATCTGAACAAGGCCTTTTTTAATGTAATTCATATAGTGATGAAGTTTAGTCCTATCGGCGCTTTTGGCGGTATGGCCTATACCATCGGAAAATTCGGATTCGGAAGCCTGGTGTTATTGGGTAAACTGCTGCTTGCCTATTATATCACTTCTTTTCTATTCATTTTTGTGGTGTTGAACCTTATCGGGCGATATTATGGTTTTAATATCTGGAAATTATTAGTGTACATAAAAGAAGAATTATTGATTGTGCTGGGCGCCAGCAGCAGCGAAGCTGTATTACCCAATCTCATGGAAAAACTGGAAGCGGCAGGATGTGAAAAAACGGTGGTAGGCCTGATTATACCCACCGGCTATAGTTTTAACCTGGATGGCACCACTATTTATTTAAGCATGGCCACTATCTTTCTGGCACAGGTTTTTGATATTGATCTGTCGCTTACGCAGCAATTAACCATCATCGGAATACTTCTTATTACCAGTAAAGGGGCCGCGGGGGTAACAGGCAGCGGCTTCATTGTATTAACCTCTACGCTTACTATTTTAAAAGTAATTCCGTTAGAAGGGCTTGCTTTATTAATTGGGGTGGATAGATTTATGAGTGAAGGAAGGGCCCTTACCAATATGATCGGCAATACTATCGCCACCGTTATCATCGCCAAGAGCGAGAAGGCGATTGATATGAGCGTGTACCGGAGGGTAGTTAATCGTGAGACGTGAGTCGACAGATAAACCCTCTGTGAAACTCCTTGCCTCCGTGCCCCCCCCTTAGTGCCTAAAAAATCTTTGCCACGAAGACACTAAGGCACAAAGTAACACGAAGGGTTTTCTGCAAATAAAATTAATAGTTAAACAAAAAGGTCGCGGTACAGTTCCGCGCCCGGTACTACAGAGTATTTATCCAAATCGGTAATACCTTCCGCCGCCATTACTTCTTCATCAATAAAAGTATTACCACTGCATTGAGCGGCGGGTTTGCGCAGAATATAATAGGCAGCATCGGCAATAATATCCGGAGTGCGGCTCATTTTAGCCAGGGCCTCGCCACCTAATAAATTTCTTACGGCAGCGGTATCAATGGTAGTTCGCGGCCACAAAGCGTTTGAGGCAATCCCTGCCCCTTTAAATTCCGCGGCCCATCCCAATGCGAGCATGCTCATGCTGTATTTGGTAATGGTATAGGCAATATGTCCGCCCAACCATTTAGGGTGCATATTTACGGGAGGCGACAGGGTAAGTATATGAGGGTTCTTACCTTTTCTGAGGTAAGGCAGGCAGTGTTTCACCACCAAAAAAGTACCACGTACATTGATGCTCTGCATCAGGTCGAAGCGTTTCGATTCTGTTTGTTCGGTGGGTGTAAGTTGAATGGCGGATGCATTGTTGATCACAACATCAATCCCACCAAATGTAGCAACCGCCTGCTGCACAGCGGCCAGTATCTGTTCTTCATGCCGTATATCAACCTGCATGGCCAGTGCTTTACCGCCGGCCGCTTCTACTTCCCGCGCGGCAGAGAAGATGGTGCCACCCAATCGGGGGTCTTCTTCAATGCTTTTGGCGGCAATTACAATATTGGCGCCTTCCCTGGCCAGGCGCAGGGCCATGGCTTTGCCTATACCGCGACTGGCGCCGGTAATCAATACGGTTCTGTTTGTAAATGGCATACATGAATGGTTAGAAGATAAATGTACGGGATGTAAGGGCTATCTCAATCAGTTCCATCCCAAAAAATCGCTGATCACAGTTTCGGTTTCTTTGCAGGCTTTTTCCAGGTCATCATTCAGAATGGTTTTGGTGAAATGATGGTTGAACGACATTTCATAACTGGCTTTGTTTACCCTGGTGTTTAAACTTTCGGGTGTTTCGGTGCCGCGGCTCTCCAGTCTGCGCCTGAGTTCCGCTACGGAAGGGGGTTGTATAAATACAGACAGGCAATCGCCCGCGAATTGTTGTTGCACATGAATGGCCCCTTTCACATCAATATCCAGCATGGGTATCTTGCCCATATTCCAGATCCTTTCCAGTTCGCTTTTTAGTGTGCCGTAGTATTTGCCTTCGTACACCATTTCCCATTCAACAAAAGCATTCGCGTCTATCCGCTTTCTGAACTCTGCCACGCTCATAAAATAATAGTCCACGCCATTTTGTTCCCTGCCCCTGGGCAAACGGGTAGCGGCAGAAATTGAAAAGGAAAGTTTGGGATATTTATTGACGAGGAAGTGGGTAATAGACGTTTTACCCGAACCCGATGGAGCAGTGAGTATAATTAGCTTTCTGTGCGATGATGGCATGAACGTTTAATTTTTAGCAAAGAAACAATAATTACGTGAGACGTCAGTCGTGAGATAAACCCTCTGTGAAACTCCTTACCTCTGTGCCCTCTCAAGATCTCCAGCTAACTTTATCTTCCAGCGGAATACTCCGCCTGCCCTCTTTTGCGGGGATGTCTGTGTAGCCCAGGTAAATCAGTCCCATTACAACATCCGCTTCTTTCAGTGCAAGAAAATTTTTAAGGGAGGGATGGTGTGTCATGCCGCCGGTGCTCCATAGTGCGGCAATAGTAAGCGCTTCGGCCGCTAATAGTATATTTTGGGTGGCGGCGGCTACCGCGGCAATTTCTTCCAGTGCGGGTATGCTATTGTTTTGGGTACGCTCCAGGTAAACCAGCATAATATGAGAGACGGTATCTGCCTGGTGAAGAATTTTATCGTATTTACCCTGGTTAAAATTTTCAGGAGCCGTATGTGTTTTATATAAGTTGGCATGGCCGGCGCAAAAATCCTGTTTGGCTTTATTTTCATAAACGATAAAGCGCCAGGGTTCTGTACGTCCATGAGTGGGCGCCCAATCGGCGGCCTGCAGTAACCGGTGAATAAGGGTATTGTCTATTTTTTTACCATTCATATCAGACGGTTTGGTGCTGCGCCTGTTTTGAATGATGGATTGCAGGGTGTTGAAGGGGGTCATGGTGTAAAAGTAAATGCTTAAAAATTAAATAAAGTCCAATTAATGTAATGAATTGCATCAATTCCTCAAGTTATAGTAAGACGGGAATATGAGTTGATCAAATCAATATTTCCCCTCCTTGCCTGCAAAAGGGTGTGCCCAAGTGGCGAAGTGAAGTTATTGTTGTGCACTGTGAATATTTTTTTGTATTTTGATGCCATGAAAGCGTTAGTTATCACCCCCAAAAGTGACAATGAATATAAGTTTTTATCTGACTTGCTTACCAAACTTGGTGTAGGAATGTCTTCTTTATCAAAAGAAGAATTAGAGGATATTGGCCTTGCCAAAATGATGCATAATATTGACAAGTCCAAAAAAGCCAGCCGTTCGGAAATACTTAAAAAACTTAACTCATAATGAAAGTTGAGTTTTTTAAGAAATTTTCTAAAGACCTTGATAATCTTAGACCCAAATCAGTTAAGGCAAATCTGTTAAAAGTTATAGAGTTGATGGAGATTGTCAGTTCACTTGATGAAATTCCAAACACAAAAAAGCTGAAGGGTCATAAGTCTGCCTACAGGACCAGGGTAGGAGATTATCGGTTGTGATTTTTCTTCGAAAATGCAACACTTCAGTTAGCAAGATTTGTTTACAGAAAAGACATTTATAAGGTTTTCCCCTAAGTTGTAAAGCTGCTTTTATCATAGCGCGCAACTATTTGTTGATGGGAAATTGTTTCATCTTATGAAGCCACTGAGCAGTATCAACAGTAACCCCCTGAGATATCATTATCTTAAACACTGTTGTTATGCAAACGATTGTATTAAAGCCCTTTCACCATCGGGGTGAGGAGTGTATAGGTATTTATTATACCATAGATACTGGATTGAATAAATTGCTTAATAAAGAAGCAGGTGCAAAATGGAGTAGAACCAATGAATGTTGGTATGTACCGCTGAGTAAAGAAAATTATCAAAAGATAGTATTAGCGTTGAAAGGGAAGGCGGAAATACAACAAGCGGCGCTATATCAATACCTTTGCGATAGAAGGAAAAGAAGTGCAGAAGTGTTGAAGCAAGATGCGGCTTTACAACAATGGTTGCCAATAGTAAAATCATCCGAACAAATAATTAAACAAACCCGCACTGAAATTGATGTTACCGGTCAAAAAAAGCGGGCATCTCATTATAAGGGAGATAAAATTTGTTCTGTTAATGCCCATATTATTTCTGCCATGCACCAGCATCTGACACTAAAAGCTTATAGTCTATCTACTATTAAAACCTATCTACATGAGATTGCCCAACTATTGGGATTGCTTGGTAATGTGCCGGCCGATGATTTACAACCTGGGCATCTCAAGCGCTATTTTGTATATTGTTTTGAAAGGCTGCAGTTATCTGAAAACACAATGCATAGCCGTATTAATGCCATAAAATATTATTATGAGCAAGTGTTGCGGAGAGAAAAGTTTTTTTGGGAAATACCCCGGCCAAAGAAACCGCTGCAATTGCCCCGTTTTTTTAGTCAGGACGATATCATATCTATTATCAAAGCAACAGAAAACTTAAAACATAAAGTCATGTTGATGCTTGCGTATAGCGCCGGTTTACGAGTGAGTGAAGTAGTGGCGATGAAGACCTGCAATATAGACACAAGTAGAATGAGTATCTTCATTGAAAGGGCAAAAGGCAAAAAAGACCGAATGGCGGGCCTAAGTCCGGTATTGCTTGTTATGTTACGGGAATACATAAAAGAATATAAGCCCGAACCGGCAGGATTTTTATTTGCGGGCCAGGTTAGTGGTGAACCGTATAGTAGCAGAAGTATGCAGTTAGTAATAGCTGCGGCGAAACAAAAAGCAGGAATTATTAAGCCAGGTAGTGTACATGCTTTGAGGCATAGTTTTGCGACACATTTACTGGATAAGGGAACAGATGTAACCATTATTATGAAATTATTGGGGCATAATGATATTAAAACAACGCTACGTTATTTGCACGTAACTAATAGAGATATTTTACAGATCATTAGTCCACTTGATGATTTAAAACTTTAATAGGCTGGTGTATTTGCGAAAGTTTCTATGTCTCCAACAATATTTCTAATCGGCTGATTATCAATAAACAAATAAAAAATACGAAAGTTTGATTGCGTATAACTTTCTTATATTTACGTGTTGAACCAACATCGCCTATCCGGCGCTGAGTGCTTGTTCTATAGTTATCTTGGAGGTATTATTTCATTTTAAAAACTTCAGGATCATGGAAAAAAAACACTAAGTCCTCAAGCCATTGAGGCATTGGAAAAAGCCAGTCAATTTTTATCCCTGGGCCATTACAGCCCTTACACGATTCGTACCTATCTCTCAGAGCTCCGTTACCTCTTTGTTTATTTCGATGAGGGTAGTCCGCTCGATTTTTCTGAGGATATGATAATGCAGTATCTGTTGTACCTGACCCGCACGCTTGGATGCAGCCGGGTAAAATGTAAGATGGCGGCACAAAGTATCTCTTTCTTTTTCAGGTATGTATTAAAACGGCCTTACGTAATTCCAACGCTGATCTATCCAAGAAAATCCACTAAACTTCCTCCCGTCATGTCTGCCGCTGAGATTAAGACGCTCATTGACAGCGTGAAAAACGTAAAGCACCGTACCATTATTATGATGTTGTACAGTACCGGTATGCGGCTCAGTGAGATCTCTGCATTAAAAATTGTAGATATAGACAGTACGAATATGCGCATTAAAGTGGTGCAGGGTAAGGGAGCAAAAGACAGGTTCACTATTTTATCTGAACAGGTATTACTGGAGCTAAGAGCCTATTACACTTTATACAGGCCCAAAGAATATTTGTTCAATGGCCAAACACCCGGCAAGCCACTTAGCATGCGCATGATACAGCACTCTGTACAAAACGCGCTGATAAAATTAGGACTTGACAGTAAACATTATACGGTACATACCATACGCCACAGTTTTGCCACACACCTGGTGGATAATGGTACTGATCTGCATACCGTAAAAGAATTATTAGGGCACAGCAGCCTGCAAACCACCATGCTGTACATGCATCTGACGGCCAAACGTACACAGGGTATTGTAAATCCATACGATGCATTACCGAAGGGTAATCAACCAGATAGTCTACCATCATTTTAAAACAAAAACCAAATGATGGTCGTATGTTATCCTATACAAAGCCCCGGGCCACCCTGCAGCAGGTGCTGCAAAAACAGCATCAGCCCTTCGGTGATACAACAAACCTTCATGTTCAAAAGGTATTACAGCGGCTAAGAACCTGTCGTACCCCGTCCATGGGTTATCATGTGTACCGTTGCAGCGATGATGACTGTGGACACATAAAATATCAATACCATAGTTGCAGGGACAGGCATTGCCCGAACTGCGGAGCTGTGAAAAAACAAGAATGGATAGAAGCGCGTATGCAGGAGCTGTTACCGGTAAAATATTACCATGTAGTATTTACCCTACCACATGAGCTGAACAGCCTTGTTATGGGGCACCGCAGACTATTGTATAAGCTACTGTTCGAAGCCTCTTCGCAAACATTGCTCAGTTTTGCCAAAGATCCCCAATACCTGGGCGCTTTGCCGGGCATTATTAGTGTGCTGCATACCTGGGGGCAGTCTTTAAGTTTCCATCCGCACATACATTGTATTGTAAGTGGCGGGGGTATTGTGGGGGATGCTGAGTGGAGGCACGCTAAGAAAAACAGTTATCGCTTTTTGTTTCCTGTTAAAGCGATGAGTATCGTTTACAGGGCGAAGTTTTTGGAGGCATTGCAACACCTCATTGACACGGGTGAAGTAACGCTGCCTGCCGGTGGGCCAGGTAAAGCCGATGCCAAACAGTTGCTGGATATATTGTATAAAAAAGACTGGATTGTTTATGCCAAAGCCCCTTTGGCAGGGCCACATGGGGTTATTGAGTACTTAGGCAGGTATACCCATAAAGTAGCCATCAGCAACCACAGGATCATCGCTGTTAATGAGCAGGAGAATACGGTAGCCTTTGCCTATAAAGATTACGCGGATGGCAATAAACAAAAGCAGATGACACTGGACAGTAAAGAGTTTATCCGTCGTTTTGAACAGCATATATTACCAAAGGGGTTTACTAAAATAAGAACGTATGGTTACCTCGCTAACAGGAACAGGCGAAACCGTATTAATGCGGTACTTGCAAAAATGAAACTGCCTTTACACAAGGGGTTGGTAAAAATACCCATGCAGGTGCGGCTGTTAGAACAGTATGGGATAAATATAACGCTGTGCCCCTGCTGTAACAAAAACACCATGGAGTTATTGATGGTGTATCAACCCTGGAAAAAGGGGGATGATGGGTAATGAAGGTTAAAAGGCATTTGTTTTATGGGCAATCAGCGGTAACATTGAAGGATGTATAGTGAGAATTATATCCGGGCGAAAATAAATGATCAATAAAATGGGGAATAAACACGTGAAACACTAACTTTAAAGAGGCGATCACAGGGAAACCGTAAAAACGGTTCTCTGAAACCAGCCTGAGCAAAAAAAGCAAACTTAAAAAATAACAAGAAGAAGCGTTCCGGTTGATACTTTCTCCCTAATAGCAGAGTTACGGCGAAGTCGGTCAACACAAAAGTATACCACAATGCCCCGCAAGCAGATTGTATGCGGGGCTCTCTATGGGGGCTTTGCGGATACTTTTCTTATTGTTAGCTGACATTTAAATGCGGCATTCAAAAATTATACTCAACTATTTTTATGACAAAACACTATTGCCACTCATGTGCATTATCAAAGGGACTAATAAGCAATCTCGACCCTCAATTAAATTTTACAGGAAGCAGTTATCAAGTAGACAAGTATATCAAACACACAGTTGAGCCAACCGGGAGTGGACAAATATCTATTTTCAATGACCCAAGTTATGACAACTATAAAAATCACATCATTAATACAGCTGCATCAGGTAGTGTTGAGCAACTAGACAATGGCAAAATTAATTATGTTTATTATGCAGGGCAACAAACAGGTTTTCACTATAGCCACGGAAATTTTGTAGCTCCAATTGATGCAGTTAAAATTGTATTGCCAAATGACCTATCAATGATACATGCTTATCCGACAGGTTCCTTAGGACTAACATCAGCTGTTTGTGATCAGTGCGGAAATCCTATTTTGTCATAAAACGTCAGCTAACATTGCATTGCAGCGATTGGGGCTGACGAAAAACGTTCTTCAACTGCAACAAATATCCAAGCATCAGTTCCGGCTGAGGGAATTCTGAGCGGCAGTAGAATATATCATGATCTTTTGTAACTTAGTTCAGCAACAGTAAGCCATGGGCGACGGAATAACATTCCCCAACCGCTTCAATGCTTGGACGTTAGCTGATATTTTAAACCACCTCATATGGGATACAGAACAACAATAAAAAACATTAACTCTGTCGGACATCTTATCGAAGGAAACGTCTACACTTTTCTGCAACAATCTGTTTCATCAGACGAAATGCTAAGGACTAATATGGAGTTTCTTGACAAATTAATAAGAAGGACATCCGAACAATTCTATATGTCCGAAAAGTATTGGAGAGGATTAAGAGGAGACTTAGACTATTTGCAACATGACTGGCAAGAAATGCGACACGAATGGGAAAGAGCAAGGGAATACTGGGAAAGGTCGAGAAATAAATTCAATGGCGGTGAAGATAATCTTGACTTATTCTTAGTTGAAAATGAAAGACTTCTTAACTACTTGCAAATAATTTCAAGACTATTTTCTAGATGCAAAGTAAAGTCAATTTTGTTACCAGGCTTTGATAATCAAAATCCTATAAACTCTCTACTAACAAGAGAAAATATTTTAGAACGAATAGTTCAAATTCATCCCGGCGATACAGCCCTAATATTGCAATTTGAAGAACGATTTAATAAAGAAGATAAAGCCATTTTAAATGTATTTCCAAAATTTGATAAAGCACTTCATCAAATGGATAACTGGCCGGGAGTTTTTCTTTGGAATAAAGATGATTCATTGTTTTTGCCAATAAGGGAGGAAAACGAATTGTATGATATATTTAAGGTGATTCGTTATGAGGACAATTCCTTTAATTTTTTGCGAGACAGATTTGAAAGAAAAAATAAAACCAAAAACTATGCTTATTTGTTTCATTTAAGCGACTTACATTTTGGAAATAAATTGGCTGAAAAAAGAACTATGAGAGTGGTTAGAATTCTAGAAGACCAAATTGGGAAACTAGAAGAGGATGCAGTAATTATACCAATTATTACGGGTGATTTAATGCAATCTCCAAGTTCAACAAACAAGCAGACATTTTTACAATTTTCAGAACTTTTACTTTCTAAAGGGTTTGAAAAACCGATACACATTTTGGGTAATCATGATGTTGACACAAGCGGATTATTTAAGCTATTAACTAATCAAAAAGCAATTATATCATCACTGTCAAGCACTTCAAAAATTGAAATCTATGAAGATTTAAAACTTGCGATTATTAAGTTTGACTCAAATACAGGCGGAGAGCTTGCACAGGGTAAAATTGGTGAAGACCAATTAATGGAAATTGGGAACGAAATTGATGCTATCAAAAACAAAGAATCTTATACATTCATCGCATTACTTCATCATCATCCAATGGAAATAGAAAATCCAAATTGGTATGCTAAAGAATGGTACGAATCCCTTCTTGGGACAAAAACCTTTGAAAAAACAATGAAGCTTGTTGATGCTGAATTATTTTTAGAATGGATACAAAGTCGTGGCATTAAATATGTTTTGCACGGACATAAACATATACCGAAAATTCAGAAACATCAAGACATCACTGTTATTGCTGCTGGTTCTGCTACAGGTAGTATTAAACACCAAGACAAGGGTAAAACTTATTTGTCTTACAATTTGATTAAGTATGACATTGATACCCAACAGCCAGTTTCTATATCAATCATTGCCGAAGAAATAATTGGAGCGGGGACAAAAAATATGCTACTCCACCTAATTTGACAAAACATCAGCTAACATGGGTATTGCTGCAAGTGGGGCTGGACGTTGTTATCTTCGGCTGTAGTTCGCTATCAGCAGCGGTTTCGGCGGACGGAATTCTGTTGGGCTTTTAGTTCTTATCTTGTACTTTTAAATCTTTATTGGGCAGCGGTTCCGGGCTGGACGAACAATGAATTCCCCACCTGCAGCAATACCTGTCCGTTGAACCAACATCGCCTATCCGGCGCTGAGTGCTTGTTCTATAGTTATCTTGGAGGTATTATTTCATTTAAAAAACTTCAAGATCATGGAAAAAAAACACTAAGTCCTCAAGCCATTGAGGCATTGGTAAAAGCCGGTCAATTTTTATCCCTGGGTCATTACAGCCCTTACACAATTCGTAATTATCTTTCATAGCTCCGTTATCTTTTTATTTATTTTGCTGATATCAATCCGCTCGATTTTAGGGAGGATATGATTATGCAATATCTGTTGTACCTGACAAGATCGCTCGGATGCAGTCGGGAAAAATGCAGGATGGCCGCACAAAGTATTTCATTCTTTTTCCGGCATGTATTAAAACATCCCTATGTAATCCCAACGATTATCTATCCCAGAAAAGCTACTAAACTTCCACCCATAATGTCTGCCGCTGAGATTCGGACACTCATTGATGGAGTGAAAAATATAAAGCACCGTACCATTATTATGTTATTGTACAGTACCGGTATGCGACTTGGTGAGGTAGCGGCTTTAAAGATTGCAGATATCGACAGTAAAAATATGCGCATTAAAGTGGTACTGGGTAAGGGAGCAAAAGACAGGTTCACCATTTTATCTGAACAGGTATTACTGGAGCTAAGGGCTTATTATATTATATACAGGCCAAAAGAATATTTATTCAATGGATACACTCCCGGCAAACCACTTAGTATGCGCATGATACAGCACTCTGTTCAAAACGCACTTATAAGATTAGGGCTTGACAGTAAAAACTATTCGGTACATACCATACGCCACAGTTTTGCCACACACCTGGTGGATAATGGTACTGATCTGCATACCGTAAAAGAATTATTGGGACACAGCAGCCTGCAAACCACCATGCTGTATATGCATCTTACTGCCAAACGTACACAGGGTATTGTAAATCCATACGATGCATTACCGAAGGATAATAATCCGGATAATCAACCATCATTTTAAAACAAACAATAAAATGATGGTACTATGTTATCCTATACAAAGCCACGGGCCACCCTGCAGCAGGTATTGCAAAAACAATATCAATCATATGATGAGTCAACAAATCTTCATGTTCAAAAGGTATTACAGCGGCTAAGAACCTGTCGTACCCCATTGATGGGTTATCATGTGTACCGTTGCAGCGATGATGACTGCGGCCACATAAAATACCAATACCATAGTTGCAGGGACAGGCATTGCCCGAACTGCGGAGCAGTGAAAAAACAAGAATGGATAGAAGCGCGTATGCAGGAATTGTTACCGGTAAAATATTACCATGTAGTATTTACCCTGCCGCATGAGTTGAACAGCTTAGTAATGGGGCACCGCAGGCTATTGTATAAGCTGCTGTTCGAAGCATCTTCACAAACATTACTCAGTTTTGCCAAAGATCCCCGGTATCTGGGCGCAATGCCGGGCATTATTAGTGTGCTGCATACTTGGGGGCAGTGTTTAAGTTTTCATCCACACATACATTGTATTGTAAGTGGCGGGGGTATTATAGCAGATGATGAGTGGAGGCACGCTAAGAAAAATAGCTATCGGTTTTTGTTTCCTGTTAAAGCGATGAGTATCGTTTACAGAGCTAAGTTTTTGGAGGCATTGCGATACCTCATTGATACTGGTGAAGTAATACTGCCGGGGCGGCCTACCGGTGGGTCAGGTAAAACCGATGCAAAACAGTTGCTGGATATATTGTATAAAAAAGACTGGATTGTTTATGCCAAAGCTCCTTTGGCGGGGCCACATGCTGTTATAGAATACTTAGGCAGGTATACCCATAAAGTAGCCATCAGCAACCATAGGATCATGGGTATTGATGAGCAGGCCAATATGGTAGCATTTGCCTATAAAGATTACGCGGATGGCAATATACAAAAGCAGATGGAATTGAACAGTAAAGAGTTCATTCGACGGTTTACACAGCATATATTACCAAAGGGGTATACTAAAATAAGAACATACGGTTACCTCGCTAACAGGAACAGGCGAAACCGTATTAATGCGGTACTTGCAAAAATGAACCTGCCATTACACAAGGGGTTGGCAAAAATACCCATACAGGTGAGGTTGCTGGAACAGTATGGGATAAATATAACGCAGTGCCCATGCTGTAATCAAAACACCATGCAGTTACTTTTGGTGTATCAACCCTGGAAAAAAGGAGATGATGGGTAATGAAGGTTAAAAGGCATTTGTTTTATGGGCAATCAGCGGTAACATTGAAGGATGTATAGGGATCGGTATAGCCGGGAAAAAATAAATCATCAATAAAATGGGGAATAAAAATGCGAAACACTAACTTTAAAGAGGCGATCACAGGAAAACCGTAAAAACGGTTCTCTGAAACTGGCCTAACCAAAAAAAACAGGATTAAAAAATAACAAGAAGAAACGTTCCGGTTGATACTTTCTCCCTAATGGCAAGATTACGGCGAAGTCGGTCAACACAAAAGTATACCACAATGCCCCGCAAGCAGATTGTATGCGGGGCTCTCTATGGGGGCTTTGCGGATACTTTTCTTATTGTTGTATGCAATCCAGAATCATCGAGGATGGTTGGGTGTGGCCGAGCTGACGGAATACGGATGAACTGATGAATATATTTTCGGGCGACGAATCACAGATGGACAAGACAATTAAAATTTATACAGCTTGACACATGAAATACGAAAAACAATTAGATGAAGCATTAAAATATTTAAGAGATAACATACAGGAGGAAGGTAAATTCCTTTATTATGAGAAATGGAAAGCAGACCATAACAAGCAAGAACACTATTTATATAAGCATTTTCAAGAAGCCGGTATTGCAAAAAATTTTTGGCTGCCGATGGTCTACTATTTAGCCGATGATAAATATATTGAATTGGCTTATGACCCTGCGGAAGATGAAGCAGCCCACAATCCTCCAAATCAATTAAAAATAACCTTTAAGGGCATAATGTTCATTAATGAAGGAGGCTATGAACAGAAAGCTACTGATGATCGAATCTCCCGAGAGTTAAGGGATAGTCGGGATAAGCGTCTGTCAAACGGGACTGTTTATTTAGCGATTGGTACTTTTTTGCTTGTTCTTGTTGAGGCTTTGATTCATAGACATGAATTGCTTTCTCTTTTTTCTTGCCACTAAATATTTTTGTAAACCAATTTGACATAGTATAAATATTTACGGGGGTTTAATAAGGAAAGGACGTGCATATTGTTGAAGATATTCATTCTCCGCACAGTGTACTCTAAGCCACTCCCAAAAAGGGAGTTCTCCGCACATGTCTCCCGCAGGGGACTGTGCGGTTCACGCATAAAAGCTGTTGAAAAAAGTGCAACAATCAGGTATAAGCCGCAGTCCACTTTGACAACAAGCATTTTATCTATAGAAAATCATGCTTTTTTTGTAACTTAGCCAAATGAAAAAAAGCAGAAAAATAGCACTGCATTTTGAGATTGACAAGCTGACAAATTCAATCCAAAATACTTTTTCAGGCGATAGCTTTCCTACGGATGTAAGCCGTTTAGCGAAAACCGATTTGAAACTGGTTACAAAGAAAAATGGATGGGCTTTTAATTGGAAAACTGAACTTGATGACAATACAAAAGAGGTTTACAAGCTGACAATTACCAATAACCCTAACATCATTCAAGGTCTTTTGAGTCTCACAATTGAGCCAGACCATGTTTACATGGACTTACTTGAAAGTGCGCCCTTTAACCGTGGAAGAAATAAAATATATGAAGGAGTTCCAGGGAACTTAGTTGCTTACGCCTGCAAAATTTCGTATCAAAACGGGTTCGATGGTTATCTCTCTTTCACAGCAAAAACCAAACTAATTGACCATTATATTAAAACCTTAGACGCTTATCATTTTGGCGGACACCTTATGATAATAAACACTATTGCGGCAAATAAACTTATTGACAAATATTTTAAAAGTATCTAAACATGGGACACATTAAGGAACCAGACGGCGTTGACTTTATCATTAAAGGCAAGCCTTTAACAGAAAAGGAAAAAAAAGCTATTAGCGAATTTATTAAAGCAGATAAAAAAAGGATTGCAAAGCAAAAGGCTCGTCGGACAAGCGTTGCTAAACGGACAAAAAAGGTGATTGCTTAATACAACTTCCTGTTCTCCTACAAAATGCACGAACCGCCAACATTGCATTGGCGTTATGGCGGTGGACGGAACGCGGGTGCCGAGCGGCAGCAAGAAATCAGCTTAGGTTCCAACTGATGTTATAAATTTAGCAATAGAATAAATCATTAGCTTTTGTATCTTTAATCAGCAACAGTTCCCGGCTGACGGATCATGAAATTCCGCCACAACGCCAATGCTGGAACGTTGGCTGCCATGCTCACTTTAAAATATACTGTTATGATAAAGAGACTGACAATTCGTATTATCAACATTGTAGTGTTGACAATCGTACTCGTACCTGCAACCTCTCGTGGACAAAGTAACCCTTTAGACACCTTATCAAAAGGAAAATTCATCCTTCATAAATTCCAACAACCAATAGGAAAAGAGACTTATTCAATTATTTCTTATGGTGACTCCTTAAAACTTAAATCGGATTTTAAATTTAACGACCGAGGGCAAGATGTTCCATTACAGACAACCTTAATTACAAACAGGACAGGCATACCATCTTATTTTGTAACAAAAGGAAAAACCTCACGACATTCTGATGTGGACAGTGAAGTTCGAGTAGTTAACTCTGATTATGTCAGTATCCGGGTTGGCACAGAAACGAATCAAGTAAAAATTACCAAGCAATATTTTATTATAAATGGTTACTCACCTGTAGCCATTCAAATGCAGCTAATAAAATACTGGAAAGAAAAAGGTAAACCCGATTTAATAACTACATATCCTACTGGCAGTGTGAAAATAAAATTTTCGGGCTATGACACGGTTAACAATGATAATTCTAAAGAGATTTTAGAACGGTACTTTGTTGCTGGACTTATCTGGGGCAATGAGATTATCTGGACAGACCAAACAGGTAAGTTGGTAGCATTATTCACGAATGATGCTGAGGGAGATAAGTTTGAGGCCATTGATGAATCTTACATAAAACTATTGCCATCATTTATTTCAATGGCAGCAAACTATGGAATGGCGAATTTTCAATTACAGAAAAAAGTCGACAACCCTGTTATTGCTTTATCAAATGGAAACATTGTTGATGTTAATTCCGGTAATGTGATACGCAATGGAATAATCCTAATAAAAGACGGTATCATTCAAAAAGTCGGTCAACAAGGAAAAATCAAAATCCCCAAAAATGCACTAACAATAGATGTTTCAGGCAAGACAATATTGCCGGGCTTGTGGGATATGCACGCCCATTTTCAACAAGTAGAATGGGGGCCAGCTTATTTAGCTGCGGGAGTTACGACAGTCAGGGATTGTGGAAACGAATTTGACTTTATCAACTCGGTTAAAAATGCTATTGACAATAATAAAGGTGTTGGTCCAAGAATAATTAAAGCAGGTATCGTTGACGGTGATAGCCCTTATGCGCTCGGTATAATACGAGCCAATACTCCTGATGAAGCACGAACTGTTGTTAAGAGATACAAAGAGGCAGGATACGAGCAAATAAAATTGTATAGTTCAGTAAAGCCTGAAATGATTAAAATTATAGCTGAAGAAGCACATAAACTTGGGCTTTCGGTAACAGGGCATGTACCACGAAACGTAACTTTAACAGAGGCAGTTAAATCAGGACAAAACCAGATTAATCATTTTACATACATCTATCGTGCTATGCTGTCAAAAGGACAAGAGAAAGTAGTAATAACAGACTCGACAGCACAGAGCATTTTACAATTACTGAAAGATAACAATATAGTAGTTGACCCAACATTGGGAATATATGAATGGATTGGAAGGTCACTTGACCAACCACTAGACACTTTTGAACCTGGGGTTAATCATATAACAGAGAATTTAAAGGTAATATTTCGAAGTATGGGTTTACCTAAAGACGAAGCAGAAAAATCTAAACATAGGTTCGAGTCAGCGAAGGAGATTGTTTTGGCAATTCACAGAAAAGGTATTCCGATAGTTGCTGGTACAGACATGATGATACCCGGTTACTCTCTGTACAGAGAAATAGAATTGTACAACCAAGCTGGGTTGACACCTTTAGAGGCCATCCAAACAGCAACAATTGTTCCTGCACGAGTGATGAAGAAAGATTTGGAACTGGGGACAATAGACGAAGGAAAAAAAGCAGACTTGATAATTCTTGAAGGAAATCCACTTGAGAATATTTCAAACATAAGAAAAGTAACAACTGTAATAAAGGACGGAAAGATATACGACCCAAAAGAGTTGAGGACTATGATTGATTTTAAACCTTGACCGTGTCTGTAGACAATTGTGTGTTTCGAGGACATAGTGAAAGAGACAGCACGGCAGCCAACAAAATGTTTCTGCAATGGTGCGGTGACGTGTAAGCTATAAGTTTTTATCTTCGTTCTACGTTTGGTTTCGTGGGACAAGACGCGGCTTCGGAAGCGCACCACTGCAGAAACACAAACGTTGTACGCTACATTTTTGGACACACTACGAAATTTAATTGTTTCTTTAATAGGAAACTTGTATTTTTGACCAAAAAAGCGAATGACCGAAAAATTCAAAGTCGAATTTCTTCCTGAAGCCGTTGAATTTATGGACAGTTTAGACCAAAAGTCTCAACAGAAAATTTACTACAATATTAAAAAGGCTCAGTTGACAAACGACCCTGAACTCTTCAAAAAACTGAATGACAACATTTGGGAATTCAGAACATTTTATAACAAAACTCACTTTAGAATTTTTGCCTTTTGGGACAAATCCCAAGGACAACAAACTTTAGTTTTATCAACTCACGGACTTATTAAAAAAACCGATAGAACACCTAAGACCGATCTTGAAAAAGCTGGAAGAATTAGAGAACAATATTTTGAACAAAAAAATAAATAGACAATGTCAACAAAAAAATTAAAAACCGTTTCGCTCGACACAATGATTGACAAACACGTTGGTAAGGTTGGTACAAAAAGACGTGATGCTTTCGAGTATGAATTAAAATTGGAATTATTAGGCAGTGCAATAAAAGAGGCAAGGACACATCAAAATTTGACACAAGAACAACTTGGACAAATGGTGGGTGTTCAAAAAGCACAAATTTCAAAACTTGAAAACAACTTCACAAATGCTCGGTTTGACACAGTAATCAAAGTTTTCAATGCCCTCAATGCCAAAGTGAATTTTAAAGTTGAGCTATCAAAACAAAAATTAAGCATCGCTTAATTGCAGGTGGACTAATGCAGCGTACAACAGCAGCATGTCACAATCGGCACAAAGTTTTCGAACTTTTATGATATCTTTATTAGCCGACTGCAACATGCCGCAGCCTGTTGTGCGTCATGCGATCTCACTTCACAAATTTGAAAATCATGACAAAAAATATTTTGGTAATATTGCCTAATTAGGTAACTTTGCTTTGTGGAAGATTTCAAAGGACAAATCAGAAGTTTAAAGGTTTACGGCAATGACTTTTGGGAGTTTTATAACAAGCAAACTAAAAAAGTTCAAGACCGTATCTTATGGACAATACGGGTTATTAAGGACATTCAACTTGTACCTGAGAAATACTTGAAACATATTGGTGAAGGTATTTATGAAATAAGGGTAAGTTCAGGTAATAATATATTTCGCATTTTCTGTTTCTTTGACGAAGGACAATTAGTGATTGTATTAAACGGGTTTCAAAAGAAGACACAGAAAACTCCAACAGAAGAAATTGATAAAGCAAAAAAACTAAAAAAGAAATATTATGAAAGCAAAAAAAAATAATTTAGTTGACCTTGAAGAATTCATTGATAAAGATTATGGCAAGCGTGGTACAAAACGCAGAGATAAATTTGAAGAAGGCTATGAAGCATTTAAACTTGGCGTTATGATGCAAGAAATGCGGTTACAAAGAAATATGACACAAGAGCAACTTGCAGAAAAATGCGGTACGACAAAAAATTATATTTCAAGAATTGAAAATGATGCAAGTGATATAAGACTTTCGACACTCATGCGAATTGTGCGAGAAGGTTTTGGAGGGCATCTGAAATTATCAGTTAATCTCTAACAGAAAGCACGAACGCACAACAAGGGCTCAAGCAATTGGGGCTGGACGAATATATCTTTCATCGGCAGTACAAATCCCAGCTTCAGCTTCAGGGCGACCCAACTCGGCTCGTCTGTAGAATATGTCATTAAGCTTTTGTACATTTATTCGGCGGCAGTAGCCAGGCTGAACGGACGTTGTGTGCAATCTTAAACCGACATTCTGTAAATAATGAATTGATATGGGAACATTAAAATACATAAATACCAAAGACCTTTGTATTGCTTATGAAGAAAGTGGTAACGTTGACGGTACGACAATAATACTTATGCACGGATTTCCTTACGATGTAAGAACATATGATGAAGTAACAAAACTACTATTAACCGAAAACTGTCGGATTATAGTCCCTTACTTACGTGGTTATGGACCGACAAAATTTCTATCCGCTGACACTATTCGTTCTGGACAACAAGCTGCATTAGCCAGTGACTTAATTGCATTAATGGATGCCCTATCTATACAAAAAGCAATTGTGGGGGGATATGACTGGGGTGGACGGGCTTGCTGTATTGTTTCTGCACTTTATCCAGAACGTATAGTTGGACTTGTTTCAATGGCAGGTTATAACATTCAAAACATAGCAAAATTTTCAGAACCAGATACTCCTGAAATTGAAATGCTAAATTGGTATCAATTTTATTTTCATAGCGAACGAGGTCGTATTGGTTTGACAAAATACCGGAAAGAACTTTGCAGACTACTATGGTGTAACTGGTCTCCAACTTGGAAGTTTGATGACGAAACTTTTGAAGCATCAGCAGTTTCATTCAACAATCCTGATTTTGTGGACGTAGTAGTACATTCGTACCGACATCGTTATGGGTTAGCAAAAGGCGACCCTAAATTTGAAGCAATCGAACAGTCTTTACAAAAGCAACCAACAATAAAAGTGCCTGCTATTATTTTAGACGCAGAAGCCGATGGCGTAGAGCCATTTTCAGGAACGGGCAAGGACGCTAATTACTTTGAAGGCGGTTATGAAAGAAGAGTTATTAAAGGAGTAGGACATAATCTGCCTCAAGAGTCACCTGCCGAATTTGCTAAAGCGATTTTGACATTTGTTAGGTGACAAAGACTGCACAACAACAGCTTTCAGCAATTGGGGGGCGACCCAACGCGTCTTTCATCGGCAGCAAATATCCAGGCAGCAGTTCCAGCGCGACCCAATTCGGCTGGTCTGTAGAATATATCATCAGCTTTTGTATCTTTAGTTCAGCGGCGGTTAGCCAGGGGCGACGGAATACCACACCCCAACTGCTTAAAGCCCTGGACGTTGTGGCGCCATTTTTTCGTTGCAAGCCAAACACTCTAACTATTCTTAAAAATCACTAATTTTGAGATCATGAAAATAGCACTTCAATATGTGAGCGATATGAATGGCATACCTCAAGCCGTTCAAATGCCAGTTAGCGAATGGGAAAAAGTATTATCCCGTATCAAAAAATCTGAGCAAGCTCTACAACTAAAGTCAGACCTAAAAGTTGCCTTTAAACAGGTTGACACATTAAGAAAATCAAAAGCTAAAAAACAGACACTAACCGATTTTCTGAATGAATTATAAAGTCATACCGGTTGACAAATTCAAAAAGGAAGCCAAGCGGTTAGTAAAAAAATATCCTTCTCTCAAATCCGAACTGGCTGAATTAGCTGTTGCCTTATCTGCTAACCCAACAATGGGGACAGCATTAGGACATGAAGCATACAAAATAAGGGTTTCAATTAAAAGTAAAGGGAAAGGCAAAAGTGGTGGTGCCCGTGTTATCACTTATGTTATCACGCCTCAAAAAGAAGTATACCTTCTTACAATTTATGACAAAGCGGAATTTGACTCTATTGATGACAAAACTCTACGAAGAATTATAGAGACTATTCCCACCGAGAAGTAAAACGGCGCACAACATCGCTTCAAGCAATTGGGGCTTGACGAATATATTTTTCATCGCCAGTACAAATCCCAGCTTCAGCTTCAGGGCGACCCAACTCGGCTCGTCTGTAGAATATGTCATTAAGCTTTTGTACATTTATTTAGCGCCAGCAGCCGGGCTTGACGGAAGTGCAAGCCCCAACTGCTTAAAGCCCTGACCGTTAGCGGTAATACAAAAAGACAAACTTCATAGAAATGAAAAAAATCTATTCCTTATTAACTATAATTGCTGGGTTACTTTATATTTTGACAAATTCAAGTTGTCAGAAAGAATTTAGTTGTGAAGACTGTGTTATTCGTGACATAATACCGCCAAGAGACACTACTATTATAAACGACACCGCAAAAATTGACAGCACACTTAATGTTACAGGCGTTATCATTTTAGTTGTTGTTCTACTTCATTATTATACAAAAATCAATCATATCCTTTTGTTTTGGATTGCCTTTATATTTACCAGACCATTTGGAGCAACCTTTGGCGACTTCCTGACAAAGCCTTTGTCAAAAGGTGGTTTGGAACTGGGAACCTTACCATCTTCATTGGTTTCAATTGCTATAATGACAATTCTTGTAATAATTTCACATAGACAACATACTAAACAAACCACCATATAATTGACGGAAGAAAAACTGCCTACATTGGTATTGCTGCAAGTGGGGCTGGACGTTGAAACTTCGGCTGTTTGCATCGCTGTACTTTAGTTCCGGCAGACGAATAGCTATTTGGCTTTTTGTTGTTAACTTCAACTTTATATTTTCAATTGGGCAGCGGTTCCGGGCTGGACGTTATAAAATATCCCACCTGCAGCAATACCTGTTCGTAGGCAAGCATAAATAGTAGACAAATAAAAAATGGATCCTAAAAACAGACCTGCATTAATTCTTATTGACATCCAAAAAGCATTTGATGACATTGAGTATTGGGGCGGACAAAGAAACAATCTGAATGCAGAGAAAAATGCAAATGAACTTCTCAATTTTTGGAGAGAACAAAAACTTCCAATATTCCATGTAAAACATTGCTCAACTAACCCCACTTCCCGACTTGCAGAAGGAAACGTTGGTAATGATTTTAAAGATATAGTTCAGCCAATTGGTGGAGAGCCGATAATTAAAAAGAATGTAAATAGTGCTTTTATTGGAACTGATTTAAAAGAACAACTTGATAATGAAGGAATAACTCAAATTGTAATTGTTGGATTAACAACAGACCATTGTGTGTCAACAACAACAAGGATGGCAGGAAATTACGGTTATGAAACATACCTCGTTTCAGACGCAACGGCAGCTTTTAATAAAAAAGGAATTGAAGGTCAAGAGTTTTCTGCTGAACTTATTCACGAAACAGCATTAGCGAGTTTAAATGAAGAATTTGCAACTGTTTTGACAACTCAACAAATAAAAGACAAACTGAAATGAAAAATGCCAGCCTATAACAGCACATTTGCGATAGGCGGGGTTTCGCCCTCCGCAGACAGTTTTGTGGTTAAAGTAGAATATATCATCATGTTTTGTAACTTTAATCAGCGACAGATAGCCATGGGCGGCGGAAGGTCTTTCCCCAACCGCTTCAATGCCTGGACGTTAGTGGCAAGCATAACAGACAACCTACGAATTGACAATTTAACAATGGCAGAAAAGAAAAATATATTTGTAATTATTGGAAGTGCAAGCCAAAATTCAGCGAACCAAAAACTTGTTGACAATTTTGCTAACTTGATAAAATTCGACTTTAATTTGACAATCTTTAGCGACTTAAAGAAACTTCCTCATTTTGACCCAGAATTATCGAGTGACAATCCACCAAAATTAATTGTGGAATTTAGAGAGTTAATTAGTAAAGCAGACGGAATTTTAATTTCTACGCCAGAATATGTTTTTAGTATTCCAAGCGGACTAAAAAACGCAATTGAGTGGTGTGTTTCAACAACAGTATTTTCAGACAAACCAATCGGACTTTTAACGGCTTCAGCTCACGGACAGAAAGGACACGAAGAATTGCAATTAATAATGAAAACTGTAATGACTAAATTTACAGACGAGACAACTTTGTTGATACAAGGAATTAAAGGAAAAATAAACGAACAAGGAGAAATCACAGACACTAAAACGACAGACGACTTAACAAAATTTATTAACGCATTTAAAACACTGATAAAAAATGCCAGCCACTAACAGCACATTTGCAATAGGCGGGGTTTCGTGCTCCGCAGACAGTTTTGTGGTTACAGAAAGTGCAGTTCTCCGCATCAACATTTGTGCTAAAAAGCCCGCCCATCACAAATCTGTAAACCGTTAGTGGCATTTGGACAAAACGCTAAAGATGAAAACACAATTTCTATTATACTTATCATTGGTAATCGTTGTTGCTTGCCAACAAAAAGCTAATTGCCAACAAAACACAAAAGAGACCTTAACTCGTGAATCTATTAAACTCGAAACTGATAACATTTTTAACAAGCTAGTTGAAATCAGGAGAGACCTTCATGAAAATCCCGAATTGGCAGGTAACGAAATAAGCACACAAAAAATTATAAAACAATATTTACTTGACTTAGGACTAGAAGTTGAAACAGAAATTTATGGTTACGGTATTGTAGGGATTTTAAGGGGAGAAAAAAAAGGTAAAAAAATAGCTTGGCGAGCCGAAATGGATGCACTTCCAAATGACTTTCCTGATAAAGTTGATTTCAAATCTAAAGTAAAAGGAATTCAGCATGGTTGTGGTCACGATATACATATGGCAATTGCACTGGGAATAGCTGAAATCCTTTCAAAAAATAAAAAATCTTTAAATGGAACGGTATATTTTATATTTCAACCTGAAGAAGAAACATTTATTGGAGCAAAAAGTATGATTAGTAGTGGTTTGCTTTCCAAAATACATCCTGACGAAATTTATGGATTGCATGTAACTGCATTACCAGTTGGGCAAATAATGGTTAAACCGAATGAAATATTTGCATATCAAAAAAGAATAAGAGTTAAACTAAAAAACGAGTTGACCAATGAACAAGCAAAAGAACTAACAAAAAAAATCCACAGCCTTTTATCTCGTGCCAGAACTGGCAGTAAGCCTTGGGAAATACAAAATATTGGTGACCCCCAAACCGGACTTATAAACCCCAATACAATTTTCAAAGATTACTTAATAATGGATGAGAATTTTACCAACTATTCTGAAAATAATAAACTCTTCCTAGAAGCGAATTTGTACGAGACCAATTCATCTAATCTGAAAAACATCATTCCTAAAATTAAACAAGTAATAGAAGCCGGCGATTATAAAGACCAACTGCTTTCCATTTCATTTGTACAAGAAAACCCAACAGTTATTAATGACAAAAAATTAACGAACATTGCAGTAAAAATACTTGACAATATTTATGGAAAAGGGTTCGTCATTACCGATTACGGTCAAGTTCCCTTTTTTAATGATGATTTTGCATATTTTCAACAAAAAATTCCTGGTGTTTACTTCTTTCTTGGAGGTTCCAATATTGAAAAAGGAATTATAGCAATGAATCATGCTCCAAATTTTAAAGTTGATGAAGAGTGTATAAGAACAGGAGTCAAAAATTTTGTTTCCTTAATTCTCGAAAGACTAAATGAAAACTAAAAAAAACGCCAGCTAACATGAACTGTGTAAAAATGGGGGCAGACGGAATACTATTTAGCTATGTGCAAATCATCAACTTTTGTTTATAAATTTAGCTTCAGTTAGCCGGGGCGGACGGATTTCTATGACCCCCAGTTGTGTATTCCTTGTTGCCAAAATTTGTGTATTCCTAATTACGAAAATCTCTGCATTGTCAGTTGCCGACTACAATAGCAAGATTACGGCGAGGTGGGTCAACACAAAAGTATACCACAAAGCCCCGTTACAGCTTGCTGATCCGGGGCTTTAATTGGGGGGCCTTGCGGATACTTTTCTTATTGTTGGCGGTAATAGTGAGAAACCTGCATAATAATGACAACATACATTTCAATAGTAAGGGGAATTAACGTAAGCGGACAGAAACTTATTAAAATGGACGCTTTACGGAAGTCGTATGAAAATTTGGGATTTCATGACGTAACGACTTATGTGCAGAGCGGAAACGTCATTTTTGCGGGGAACGATATTGAACTTAACAACTTGGAACAAAAAATATCCCGACAAATCGAAAAAGACTTTGGATTTGAAGTGCCTGTAATCGTATTGACCATTGACAAACTAAAACAAGTAATTGACAATAATCCGTTTTTAAAAGACCCCAACAAAGATCAAACTTTTTTGCACGTAACGTTTCTATCTTCAAAACCTGAACATTACGACCACAAGACAATAGAAGATAAAAAACAGAACGGAGAAGAAATATTTTTTTCCGACAATGCTGTTTACCTGTATTGCCCGAACGGATACGGGAGAACAAAACTGACTAACAATTTTTTGGAAGCTAAACTAAAAGTCGGAGCAACAACAAGAAACTGGAAAACAACGAATGAACTTTTAAAAATAGCAAAACAAACAATTTGAAAAAATGAAACAGGATTTAATAGTATCAAAATCAATAGTTGTCATAACCTACATAACGAAAAGCCGAACCGCTGCCTTGCTAACAGGAACAGGCGGCACTGTATTAATGCGGTACTTGCCAATATGAAACTGCCCTTACACAAAGGGCTGGTAAAAATATCCATGCAAATGCGTCTGAGAGAACAGTATGGGATAAATGTAATGCAGTGCCCCTGCTGTAATAGAAATACGATGGAGTTACTTTTGGTGTATGAGCCATGGAAGAAGGGGGGATGATGGGTAATATTGAAAAAAGGGTATCAATTTTATGGGCAACCGGCGGTAACATTGAAAGATGTATAGGGAAAGATATGAGCCGGCGAAAATAAATGATCAATAAAATGGGGAATAAAAAGGTGAAACACTAACTTTAAAGAGGTTATCACAGGAAAACCGAAAAACCGGTTCTCTGAAACCGGCCTTTTTATTACAATAACTCTAAGATATTTGGTATGAATACCACGACTTTGACCTATAATCTTAAAGCCTTGGTCGTTGTGCGAAAGATTGCCAAACCATCCATAAATTAATCTTACCAACCGAATTCGGTGAACAATTACCTGATTGGGTTTCGATTCATCCTGTTTCCGATAAGTATAGGCAGCAGTTGTTGGAAATGCAAATTGATAAAGGAGAATCTAGTGCAATAGCATTGGCACTTGAAACTCCCGATTGTACCATTTTCTCGACGATTTCAAAGCAAGAAAAATTGCAGACCAGTTGGGCTTACACGTTACCGGAACAATTGGCGTAATTGTTCGGGCAAAGTTAAATGGTGTTATCCCAAGTATTAAACCTGTACTTCAAAAGATGAGAGAAACAGATTTCAGACTCTCAATTGAAATCGAATTGCTTGCATCGAGAGAGGCCGGAGAGTAGCTACACCCTAATCCCTTCGCAACATGGGGTTTGCAAAAAAGCGAGTTCAGTGGTTAATTAAGGAACCATTTGACGAGAAATGGAAAACGAATTGCAGAACGAGAATTAAGGGTTGTGATGGTGTTATTACTTTGATTTCAAAGAATACAAAAAAAGCAGAGGGTGAACTATGGGAAATTGATTGCGCAAAAGATGAGAAAATTCCTTTAATTGGAATTTACAAGAACATACTCTGACAAACCAGACAATATGTATGGTCTGACTTGTAAAGAATGGACTTGGAAAAATATAAAAGAGTTTATTGAATCACTATAGTAAACAATGCATAAATTGCCAACCTTTCGCAGTCATACGCATTTGCAAGCCGCACAAAACAAAAAAATGCCTGAACAACAAAACATAGAATACAAGCAAAGCTGGCACGATGATTACCTGAAATGGGTTTGTGGTTTTGCCAATGCCCAAGGTGGTGTAATATTTATTGGCAAAGATGATAACGGCAAAGTAATTGGCATTAGTGATTACAAAAAGCTAATGGATGAAATACCCAACAAGGTAAAAGACCTGATGGGTATTTTGGTTGATGTAAACCTGCATGAAGAAAAAGGCTTGTACTTTCTTGAAATAATTACACAGCCTTATGCAGTGCCTATCTCTTTGCGTGGAAGATATTATTACCGTAGCGGCAGCACCAAACAAGAATTGATTGGCGCAGCACTCACCGATTATTTACTTCGCAAAAGCGGTAAGACATGGGATGAGGTTAGTGAGCCCACGGCTACCCTTGACGATATTGATGAGGCCAGTTTAAAATCATATATAGCAGCATCACTTCATGCAGGCAGAATTTCAGATGTGGAAGGATTAAGCAAAGCAGATTTGATTGCCAAACTTCGTTTGACAGATGATAGCGGTAACATTAAAAGAGCAGCCATTGTTTTGTTTGGAACGAACCCGGCGAAGTTTTTCAATAATTGTGTTGTAAAAATTGGCCGCTTTGGAAAAGACAGCAGTGACATTAGATTCCAGGAGACAGTGGAAGGCAATATTGTTTATTTACTGAAAGAAGTGATGGAACAATTAAACCGGAAGTTTTTTACCCGTGCTATTTCATTTGAAGGAATGCAAAGGATTGAGAAAGGTGAATATCCTATTGCAGCACTACGTGAAATGTTGCTCAATGCATTAGTCCATAGAAATTACTTAGGTTCTTCTGTGGTTCAGATGCGTATGTTCGACAACCACTTTAATATCTGGAACGAAGGCGAATTACCTGCTGGCATCAGTTTGGATTCACTCAAACGGCAGCATCCATCACGACCAAGAAATTTATTAATAGCCGATGTATGTTTCAAAGGTGGCTACATTGATGCATGGGGAAGCGGCACATTAAAAATCATCAGCACCTGTAAAGAAGCAGGATTACCTGACCCTGAAATTATTGAGCAGGATGGTGGCATATTAGTAACCCTATTTAAAAACAAGTATAGTGCTGAACAACTTAAAAAAATGAACCTGAACGGAAGGCAGTTGGGGGCTGTTCTTTATTTACTTGAAAAAGGTAGTATAACCAATACAGAATACCAGGAGATAAATGGTATATCAAGGCAAACCGCAACCCGTGATTTGAAAGAGCTTGTCGAAAAATTTAAAATATTGCGTCGGAAAGGAATTACCGGGTCTGGAACCAGCTATACTTTGAACGACTCATAAACGACTCAAACGACTCATGAAGGACTCATAATTGACTCAATTGCATCAATCCGAGGTTGGCCCAGTTGGCTCAATACATTGGCCACTTCTATAACGAAAAGAAATATGGATGAAAATTTCCCTAATCAAATTCAACTCTTCAAATCTGTTTTTAAAGGCAGAGAAGATGTATTTGCAGTTCGATGGGAGAAAGAAACTAAAAGTGGTTATATGCCTGCGTATTTCTATGACCCGTATATGTATCGGGCCCATAAAATAAAAGGAGGCACTTTCCAGAATTACAAAGACAAAACTTATTTAAAGCTAACTGATAAGGAAATTGCAAAACATTTAAACGGTGAACAACTTATCGGCATTTATCCTTTGCTTTCAGATAACTCATCATGGTTCTTAGTTGCTGATTTTGACAAAGAAAACTGGATAGCCGAAGTCAAATCATTTATCAAATCTTGTCAGGCTAAAGGATTCCCTGCATATTTAGAGCGTTCCCGTTCGGGAAATGGTGGTCATGTTTGGCTATTCTTTGAACAACCCTATCCGGCAATCAGAAGTAGAAAAGTTTTTATTTCATTACTTGAACAATCTGGAGCATTTTCAATGTTCGACAAAGGTTCCAGTTTTGATCGGCTGACAATCAACTAAGACGGAATCGTTCGGTTCAATATTTCTCCTTCCCCGACTACAAATTTGACAGGCTGAGAAAAGACGCTCCAGGAGAATACGAATCATATGCTGACATGGGGTTGGATGAATGGATAAAAATAAGAATTGAAGTAAAGGGCCAACAAGCCAAACTTTTCCTAAACGACAACAAGCAAACAACTTTAATTGTGAACGATTTAAAACACGGGGACAATAGCTCTGGGACGATTGGTTTATGGGTCGTGTATTAGCCCCTTAGACGCAATTTGTAAAGCCTTGGACTGCCAACCTGGTGACATTTTGGAATACGTTAAATGACGGTACAGTTTACCATATACAGTGCCAAAGAAACGCTCAGACCTTCTTGCATTGGCTTCACTAAAGGTACTCCTCGGTGGGGTGTAGGTAATGCCGGGGTGGTTCAGCTTATCACCATAGGCTGCAATGCCCTGGGTCACTTCCCGCAATGAAGTACAATTATTCATAATGCAACAGGGCATACAGATAAAATGCTCCCATGATTTACATCGTTTGTAATAGCGGTCGGCATCCTGTTCCCTGACTAATTGATTAAAAGATTTCTTATTGATTAAGCCTGTTATTTGAGAAAATACCGGCTGTCCGGAAAAACTGTTATTTTGCAGCATACAATTTAATGTGGTAATTAAATGTATGATATAAGGGGGACGCTTAGGCTAACCCCTTATTATTTTTTTTACCAGACAGTAATAATTTAAAAATATGAACTGGCACAAATTAAACATAGAGGATGTTTTTAAGCAGCTTAACAGCACCCAACAGGGTTTAAGTGCAAATGCAGCCCAGGAAAAATTATTGCAAACCGGCCCCAACGAATTAGTAGAAGGTAAAAAGAAAAGTATCGTAGCAATGCTGCTGGCACAGTTTAAAGATGTGATGATTTTAATTTTACTTGTAGCGGCAATTATATCCGGTATCGTTGGCGACCTTACTGATACTATCGTTATTTTAATTATTGTTTTATTAAATGCCATTCTGGGTTTTTTTCAGGAGTACCGTGCCGAAAAAGCTATGCAGGCTTTAAAACAAATGGCCGTTACTCAAGCCAGGGTACTTCGGGATGGCAGCATTACCTGGTTGCCTGCTACCGAATTGGTGCCGGGTGATGTTGTATTATTAGAAGCTGGCAATGCTGTACCGGCAGACTTACGCATCATTGAATCAAAAAATTTAAAAATTGAAGAAGCGGCATTAACCGGAGAGTCTCATGCCGTAGATAAAATCACTGGTGTACTGGAAGCAGATGATTTGCCCGTTGGAGACAAGAAGAATATGGCCTTTAAAGGTACGTTTGTAACTTATGGCAGGGGTACTGGTGTTGTTATAAATACCGGTATGCAAACAGAGTTGGGGCGTATTGCCAAAATGCTGCAGGAAGATGAAACGCTTACGCCATTGCAGCAACGCATGGCATCGTTTGGAAAAAAACTTTCTGTAATGGTGTTATTTTTATGCGTTTTATTTTTTATTGCCGGTTGGTTGCGTGGTGAGGATATTACAAAAATGGTACTCACCAGTATTTCACTTGCTGTTGCAGCAATTCCTGAAGCATTACCCGCCGTTATTACAATTTCACTGGCATTGGCTGCAAGAAGAATGATAAGGTTTAACAGTCTTATCAGAAAATTACCTGCTGTAGAAACGTTGGGCTCTGTTACCTATATATGCACCGATAAAACAGGTACGCTTACCAAAAATAAAATGCATGTAGAGGAGGTGTTTGTAAATGGAAAATTGTACGAACGAAATGAATTGGTCCCTATCAAACATCAGCAGGAAGTGATGCTATTGCTGCAGGCATTTGCATTAAATAATGATGCCGTTGAAGATGCTGATAAAAATATAAAGGGGGATAGTACAGAAGTGGCATTGATGGAAGTGGCAAGGGAACAAAACATACAACCGGATACCTGGCCACGGCTGGCAGAAATTGCTTTCGATTCCGAAAGGAAAATGATGACAACTTTTCATGCTTATGAAGATAAAATTATTTCTTTTACCAAAGGTGCCCCTGATATTTTACTGCGGCGATGTGTAAATATTGATGCAGCTAAACTGCAACAGCAGGTAGATGATATGGCGGCTAAGGGCCACCGTGTACTTGGGTTTGCCTGCCGCTATTGGGATGCATTACCTGAAAACCCGGATAGTGTAACCCATGAATCCGGTTTGCAATTTTTAGGATTAACTAGTATTATTGACCCACCCCGGGAGGAAGTAATTGATGCGGTAGCCCAATGCAAAACAGCAGGTATTGTTCCCGTAATGATAACCGGTGACCATCCGCTCACCGCTAAAACTATTGCACAACGCATTGGTATTTTAAGCAGCGAAAAAGATATAGTAATAACCGGCCAGGAATTGGCAGCATTAGATGATGACAGCTTTTTGGCTAAAGTAGAAAAGATAAAAGTGTATGCACGGGTATCGCCCGAACAAAAACTGCAGATTGTAAAAATACTGCAGCAGAAAGGGCATTATGTGGCTATGACAGGAGATGGCGTAAATGATGCCCCTTCTTTAAAAAGGGCAAATATTGGTATTGCAATGGGTATCACAGGTACAGATGTTTCTAAAGAAGCTGCCCACATGATTTTGCTGGATGATAATTTTTCCACCATTGTAAAAGCGGTAAAAGAAGGAAGGAGGATTTATGATAACATCCTTAAGTTTATTAAATATATGATGACTACCAACTCCGGTGAATTGTGGACTTTATTGCTGGGGCCAATCATTGGTTTACCGGTTGCGCTTTTACCCATACATATTTTATGGATAAACTTAGTATCTGATGGTTTGCCAGCTATTGCATTATCTTATGAAAAAGCAGAAAAGGATATTATGAGCAGGCCACCCCGGCCGCCGCAGCAAAGTGTGTTTGCGAATGGCAGGGGCTTGCACATGATATGGGTAGGTATGCTGATGGCAGGTATTGCCTTATCGCTTCAGGGGTGGGCAATTAACCACGGCCTGCATTGGCAAACAATTGTTTTTAATGTTTTATGCCTAAGCCAGTTGGGGCATGTAATGGCTATACGTTCAGAAAATCAATCTTTATTTAGCTCAGGGGTATTTTCCAATAAGCCGCTTTTAGGAGCGGTAATATTAGCATTACTGCTGCAGGTTGTAATTACTTATACTCCATTTTTACAACCCATTTTTCAAACTGAAACATTAACGCTGAATGAATTTATTTTAGTAGGTGTTGCTTCGTCAATTGTATTTTTCGCAGTTGAAACTGAAAAAATAATATCCAGAAGAAAAGGGAAACTAAAATTAAAGTATTAATAAATATTACCCTGCTTGCATTCCATTGCAGCTTTACATATTGACGACTATAGTTTCGCGATGTCCGGATTTGTTTGACGGGCACATAACTTTTTCGTAGCATATATTTATGCAGTAATGTGCCAATCCATTGGGCGTCTTTTACATCGCTCTTCCGGCCCGGCATCTGCTTAATAAACCAGGGGTTTACCAGCGTTAACGCAAAACCCTTCTCTTCCAGCATATTCCAGACAGGCTACCAATAAATACCCGTGCTTTCAAGGGCAACTCTTTTTACCCCATTCTGTTCAAGCCATTGTGCCAACTGGTTTAGTTGATCTGTAAAGGTTCCAAAAACTTGAACATCACTACGGTCTTTCCCATTGTAAATGGCGGCATAGACACTATACTTTATGTACATCCAGGCTTTATTCCTGGGGCCGTGGATTTCCATAATCAGTAAAAAGCACATACGTATCGTTGCCTTGAAGCCAAACAAGGATTTATTTTATATGAATGAGCTTTTCGAAGCTGGTAAAATCAAACCTGTGATAGAAGGACCTTACAAGCTAGATGAGATTCATAAAGCATTCAGGATTTTTGGTAAAGGAGACCACAAAGGGAAAATAGTAATAACTATGTGATATGGCGGGTCGATGAATATATTCTCAATTTTGTATCTTACATCCGCATCCGGGCGCCACAGCTTGAGGGAAGTCTGTTTCCCAACTTAAAGTCCTGTCCGTTAGCAGATATACAAAGGTAACATACCAATCCCTGAAGACGTATGATTAATTTAAAAGAGTTTTTTAAAAAAATATTTCAACCTTCAAAAACAGGAGACAAAAAATATTTAGATAAGTTAATTTCAAATTTAGAGGGGGTAAAGAATAGCGGTTCTAAAATACAGTTTAAAATTCAGGAAATCAAACCAAAGGGTTTTCTTATCAAATCAGGAGGGCTTTTTGGCTTTGTTTCATTTGGACACATGCCCTGGCATTATCAAAGTAGTCAGCATTGGAAAATCATTTCTCCGTATTTAGTCGGACACATTTTTTATTGCTCAATTTATCATTTATCGACAGACCCGATTTCTTTAATAGTAGATGGAAAAGTTCATAAATTTCGTGACATAGTTTTAGAAGAGTTTACACCTTATGACGCGATAATCCTACAGAAAACAAAAAAGGTTGACAGGAAATTAAACCGGTACATTTGTGCTTCATCCAACTGCATTAGTTAAAGCTAAAAAATCATGTTAAAACAAATTTTTACCTTTTCAAAAAAGAGTACGGTTGTTCTTCTGTTGTTATTCTTTGTAAGTACCAACTCCTATTCGCGACAGCAAACAGACAGCTTACTAAAATCATTAGAAACCGGCAAACAGGATACAGCCAGGTGTAACACTTTATTAAAGCTTTCCTATTTGTAGTATGATAATAACTCCGGTGACAGTGCTTTACTATATGCCAATGAATCGTATTTATTGGCGGGAAAACTTGGTAATGATAAGTATAAAAAATTGAGCCTGCAAAGAATGATTGGGCATTACATTAAATATTCAAAAAATGAAGCAAACGATTTTAGGAGCAAATGGAACAATAGGAAAGATTCTTGCAAAAGAATTAGCGACATATACCCGGCAAATTAGATTGGTAAGTCGCCATCCGAAAAAAGTAAATGATACGGATGAATTGTTTCCGGCAGATTTATCAATCCCTGAACAGGTTGACAAGGCAATTGAAGGTTCGGAAGTAGTTTATCTGGTGGTTGGGTTTGACTACAATATTAAAGTATGGAGAGAAAATTGGCCTAAACTAATCAAAGCGACTATTGATGCATGTATAAAGCATAAATCAAAATTGGTATTCTTTGATAATGTTTATCTATACGACATCAAATCGATTGGCCATATGACAGAAGATTCGCCCATCAATCCACCAAGCAAAAAAGGGGTGGTTAGAAAGGAAATTGCCGAAATGATTTTAAATCAGGTTAAAGCAGGTGATCTTACTGCACTTATTGCACGTGCCCCCGATTTTTATGGACCTGATAATGAAAAGAGCTTTCTTATTGAAACAGTATATAAAAATATCCTGAAGGGAAAAAATCCAAACTGGTTTATCAATGCCAATAAAAAACATTCTTTCATCTACACTCCCGATGCGGCTAAAGCAACTGCAATTTTAGGTAATACCCCTGAAGCTTATAATCAGGTTTGGCATTTGCCTACTGATAAAAACAACCTGACTGGTAAAGAATGGGTTGCATTATTTAATAAAGAAATGAATACATCAAAAAAAATAGTGACTCTGCCTATGTTTATGCTAAAAATACTTGGGATATTTATGCCTTTTATGCGTGAAATGCCTGAAATGATGTATCAATACGACAGAGATTATTTTTTTGACAGTTCAAAATTTAATAAGCGATTTAATTTTACACCAACAACAAATGAAATGGGAGTTAAGCAAATAGTAAATCAAGCGAAAACCGCTAATGGCAAATAGAGACAGAAATGAGTAGCATACAATCTGACATTACACTTATCAAAAGCGTATTGCCGACGAATACCCATGGCAGTATTCCTTTTTATCCGCTGCCAGGAGGCCTTTTTGACAACCTCATACACCGCATCCGTTTTCTGCCGGGTTACAAAATAAACCTCATCCTCAGTCCACTGGGCAAACTGCCGGTAATAATTGTACGCTTTATTAAAGACTAGCTACTGCATACTCTTTACATCTTTATCTGTTGTCATAATTACGCTGTTTGTTTACCATAACCCGTTGTATGTTGACACACTATTTCAGTTATTTGTTAGAATACATATCCTTACACCGGAAAATAACTTTCAATATTAATAAAATCGGAACTACTGGTATTAATATTGAAAGATTGAAAAAGGAAAAAGATATAAACTAATGAATAAGATAATAAACTTTGGAGAAGATGTTGCAGGATATAACGTTCCCGTCTTAAATGAACGGGAAATAAGAGCTGCGGCAGGAATACTGTTTTTAATAATGTTTATCTCAATCCTGACGGCAATTCTGAAGGGTAATTTTTTACTGTTAAAATATGCGGTTACAATATTTCTTACAGATATTGTTATACGTGTCTTTGTTAATCCTAAATTTTCTCCTTTTTTAATAATCGGGCGTTTGATTGTCAGGAACCAGGTACCGGAATATGTTGGGGCTCAGCAAAAAAAATTTGCGTGGATCATTGGTGTAGTCCTGGCATCAATAATATTCATTCTCCTGGTAGTATTAAATTCATATAGCCCTATAACCGGGCTAATCTGCCTGATCTGCCTTATTTTCTTATTCTTTGAAACGGCTTTTGGAATTTGTTTAGGGTGTAAATTTTATTCAATCCTTTATAAAGAAAAAGCTCAATACTGCCCCGGTGAAATTTGTGCTGTAAAAACAAAACAGGATATTCAAAAAACAACCGGGGTTCAGATACTTATTATTTTGGGGTTTATTGCATACCTCTCACTGGCAGTATTTTTATTCAATGATAATTTTAGTAAAAAACCATATGACTTGTTTGGAATGGCAAGTTCCGCGCAAGCTAAATAAACAGGATAAAAAATGAACACAAACAAAATGAAGTATCGCTTCCTTCTTATGCTTACAGGCTGCCTGCTTCTGGTGCATCCATCGATGGCTACAGAAGGAATTACAGGCAACCTGGTTAATGTGGACTGGCTTGAAAAAAATCTTAAAAATGCCGATGTTCTGGTACTCGACGCGTCACCTGGTCAAATCTACACGGCAAAACACATTCCTGGCGCAGTAAGCGTCAATTTGTTTACCTATGGTGGCCTGGAAATGCCGGTCGATGATATGGAACAACTCTACCAGTCCTGGGGAATCAGTCCTGAGAAGAAGTTAGTCTTGTATGACCAGGGTGGCACATTTTGGGCCACCAGGCTCTTTTTCTCCCTCTACTATCACGGTTTTCCCTCAAAGAATATTTTCGTTCTGGATGGAGGGCTCTCCAAGTGGCAGGCGCAGGGGTTGCCGGTAACGAAGGATGGTACACCTGCCCCGGTGAAAGGCTCTTTCAAGATCAACCAGACCAACGAAGAGGTGAGAGTGAGGCTCCCGGAATTCCTTGCCGCCTCCGGAGACCCGGTCAACAATGTTTTGCTGGAAGCGCTTGGGGCCGACTGGCATTTTGGAGAAGTCCTTGCTTTCGACAAGGCCGGCCATATACCCAACGCTAATATGCTGCCCAGCGCCGACTTTTTTAACCCAGACAAGACGTTCAAATCAGCAGATGACATTCGGAAAATGCTAGCCTATCTGGGCATCAGACCCGAACAACAGATCTACAGCCATTGCGGGGGTGGAGTAAGTGCCAGTGTGCCGTTTTTTGCACTCAAGTTAGTATTGAATTACCCCAGGGTAAAACTCTACCAGGAGTCCCAGATGGGGTGGCTTAAAGATGAAAGAGAACTCCCTTACTGGACATATGATGAGCCGTTCCTGATGAGGGGAACAAACTGGCTGCAGTCCTGGGGCGGCAAGATGATGAGGATGTACGGAATCGCGCAAGTTAGCATCGTGGATCTGCGTTCTGCAGACGCATTCAATAAAGGACACGTGCCTTTTGCGCTCAACATCCCTGCCGATCTGTTCAGGAGCAATATCACAGATCCCTACAAGCTGGCTAAAATCCTGGGGCCGGTCGGCGTCAATGCATCTCACGAAGCAGTTGTTATTTCAGGTGCAGGTTTGACCAAAGAATCGGCACTTGCATTCGTAATGCTGGAGAAACTGGGACAGAAAAAAGTATCTGTCTTCATGGATTCCATAAATAAATGGGCACAACTTGGTTTCGCAGTGACAAAGGATTCAACTGTTGTAGGCCCCAAAAAGGTCCCCTACGACTTATCCATACCCCCCACAAATTATTCCGGGAATTTCCGCAAAGACGTGATAATATCGGACCCGAAGAGCACTCAGGGACTTTATCCCAAGGTATTTATTGCTTCGGGAAAGAATGTACCTGCTAAAGGACAGGATGGCAAAATCGTTCATGTTCCATACACAGATCTCCTGGATGCCGATGGCACACCGAAAGCCGCGAAAGATATCTGGAACATTCTGTCCAAGGCCGGGGTCCCGAGATATGCTGAGCTTGTTTGCTTTTCCGATGATCCCGGTGAAGCGGCAGTCAACTATTTTATTCTCAAGTTGATGGGCTACCCTGATATAAAGATATTGGTGATTTAACAAGCTGTCCTTCCTTTCCCGGAGAAGATACTGAGAGGTAAAATAAGGGTTTACATCAAACGCTACAAATTTTCTAAACTATCCCGGTAGCCCCTGCCAATGGGAATAGATATTCCATTCACTTCAACCATTTCGGCTGTGTATGATTCTATCTTGCTAATTGAAACTATAAATGACCGGTGAACCCGTTTGAAGAGATGTGGAGGTAAAAGAACCTCCATTTCATGCGTACTCATTTTTGAAATGTACTCATTTTTTGTTGTAATGATTTTGATGTATTCCCGTTGACTTTCAATATAAACAATCTCTGAGAATAAAATTTTCACCTTCTTTTTTTGCACATTCAGAAATATAAAATCTTTTATCTCCTGGCTTTCAGTTGGTTTCTGGTTTTCCCTTTGTGCTGTTTTTACCTTGGTTACCGCCGTTAAAAAACGCTCAAAAGCAAATGGCTTTAACAGGTAATCTGTTACGTTCAGGTTAAACCCCTCCACCGCGTATTGATGATACGCGGTGGTAATGATTACCGCGGGTGGATGTGTTAGGGTTTTTAAAAAAGCCATCCCTTTTAATTTAGGCAGGTGAATGTCTAAAAAAATAAGGTCGGTATGATTATCCCGCAAATAGTCAGTTGCAAGAATAGCGTCTTTGAATGTTCCCTGTAATTCCAGGAACGGAACCTGCAGAATATAATCCGATAAAATTTTTACCGCCAATGGCTCATCTTCTATGATAATACAGTTTATCTCAGACATGGCTTGCAAGATTAATTTTTAAGGTAGCGGTAAATACGGATTCACTTTGTTGAACAGACAGGTTGAAATCCGTATAAAGCAATTCCAGTTGGCGCCTTAGGTTACTAAGGCCGATATTTTCTTTTACAATCTGTTCCCCCGGAAATGCTTCACTGGAATTTTTTACAACAAACGCTAACTGCCGCCGGTTAACTGAAAGATGAATATCTACAAATGGTTGGTTTCTTGTTTCAGAAACACCATGTTTGAATGCATTTTCCACTAACGGGATCAGCAACAGTGGCGGCAGGGCCTGTTTCATATCTTCAATGTTATAATTAAAACTGACGCGTAAAGAATCATCGTAACGCAATTGTTCAAGGGCAATATAATCACTGATGATCTTCAGTTCCTGTTCTATAGCTATATATGCTCCACCGGCTTCATACAGCATAAAACGCAATATTTTAGACAGCCGTAAAATAGATTCCGGGGCCAGGTCGCTCTTATCCCTTGCCAGAGAATAAATATTATTTAAGGTGTTGAATAAAAAATGCGGGTTGGTCTGTGACTTGAGATAGTTCAATTCTGCTTCCTGTTTTTCAATACGCAACCGCTGTGTGGCCTCTTTTAATTTTCTATAATCATAGATATGCTTGATAATCCCAAAAAAGAAAATCGATGTTATGCCGGATGAAAACTGGTAAGCGACTGTGCCTCCGGCTATGGGGTACGTTTTAAAAACAGTATGAATATGTAACCAGATTCCGATAAACCTCCAGGCATACAAACCAAAAGAATATAAAAAGAGCTGGATAGATAAAAGGAAAAGGGATCTCAGCATTCTTTTCCTGCTTAGCTCATTTAGGGTATATTCAAAGAAAATAAAATTGACAACAACTATATAAAAAGCCCGCCAGATTTCATTTAAAGATTGTAGTACAAATGTTTCAGGATGATTTGTTAAACTATTTAAGAGCCATAGCAATAACCAACCGGCCCCAGCCCATAAATAAAATTGAAACCGCTTTATATTGATAAATGCCTTCATCCTGCTGTTTATGAAATAAATTTAGGCAAATCTATTCCATTTCATTTTACAGTCTGTATAATTGACTTTTCGGTACACAAATAACCCGAAAAAGTCAATCAAAAAAATTGAAATGCTTTATCCTTCCATATATTAATCGTTTAGTTATTTAGTGATACAGAATTCTCTACGCTGCATATCTGACGTGGCTTACATGAAAATATTTTTGCACCTGCTTTCTGTCATTTTTCCTATTGTTCATAAAATCTTCAACA
>Ga0265292_1000164_pt1 | contig 123709 bp, 115 predicted proteins | sample Munlanlewell296A_FD_189080 | JGI IMG/M metagenome (GOLD analysis project Ga0265292, IMG submission 189080) | Leachate microbial communities from a municipal landfill in Southern Ontario, Canada - Leachate well 296A | ecosystem: Engineered > Solid waste > Landfill > Unclassified | place... | reverse complement strand
AACAAACAAGATAATATTAACAAAAAGTGCTTAATGATGTCTCTTTTTACATCTTTTCACAGTTAAGATCATCGCGTAATCTTTAAAAGCTTAAAATTAAGTTGACGCTAATGCGATTTATCGGGAGAAGTGATCTCATATTTTTATTATGAAATCAATAGATTCTTCAGTCTCCGGCTAATGCCGGATCCATCAGAATGACAAATTGACCTTTTTAAAGCGAACTCATTTATTAAAATGTTATGGTTTACATTTTCTCGGGCGCACTGACGCCGAGAATTGATAATCCATTTCTAATTACAGTTTGAACAGCGATGCAAAGTGCAATGCGCACTTCGGCAAGTTTCTTTTCACTGCCGATTATCCTGCACTCGGTGTAAAATCTGTGGAAGAGTGCTGCTAATTCTTCAAGGTATGAAGTGATTCGATTCGTTTCAAAATTTTCCGCACTATAGATCACATCATCCGGAAATTCATAAAGTTTTTTGAGAAGATTCTGTTCCTCTTTTGTTATTAACAGTTCAAGATTTTCCAGAGAAGAATTTAATCCTTCATCTTTTGTCATACGCAGAATAGAAGAAATTCTTGCGTGGGCGTATTGCAGATAGAAAACCGGATTTTCATCGGATTGTTTCTTGGCAAGATCAAGATCAAAATTTAAATGACTTGTAATGCTTCTCATGTTAAAGAAGTAACGTACTACATCGCTCCCCACTTCATCAACCAACTCATCAAGTGTTATATAATTTGCTTTGCGGGTGGACATCTTAACCACTTCACCTTTTTCCATTATCGTTACAAATTGATGAATCAGCACTTTCACTTTGCTTGAATCATAGCCGAGTGCACGCAAACCCGCAAGAACATCGAGATAAGTTGCGCTGTGGTCTGAGCCGAAAAGATCAATCATCAAATCATAACCGCGGTCATATTTTGTAATGTGATAAGCAATATCCGGTAAACGGTATGTCGGTTCTCCGCTTGATTTTACAATCACTTTATCCTGATCGTTGCCGAGTTCGGTCAGCTTCAGCCAAACAGCATCATCTTTTTCATACGATAGATTTTTTTTCTTAAACTCATTAAGCAGAGCTTTGATCTTTCCTTCTTCATACAAAGTATTTTCATTAAAAAAGTTTTTCATACGGATATGAATACGTTCCATCGTTTTGATTATATCAGCAAAAATTTCTTTCTCAGCGGCTTGCTTAAATTTACCTTCAGCATCTTCGTTTACAAGTTTATCACCGTATTCATTCTTCAACTTAGCGGCAATTTCTTTGATGTATTCACCTTGATAATAATCATCTGGAAAAGAAATTTTTTCACCTAACAATTCCAAATAACGCAGACGAACAGAATCACCAAGTACACGCATCTGTCTGCCGGTGTTGTTGAAATAATACTCGCGGTCAACAGAATATCCGATCCATTTAAGCATACTTGCGACAGTATCACCAACAACAGCTCCGCGGCCGTGTCCGACAGTTAATGGACCGGTTGGATTTGCAGAGATAAACTCAACCATTGCTTTCTTGCCGAAATATTTTTTTGATTTACCGAAATTTTCATTTTCGAAGAGAACATTTCTGACAATTTGAGAATTGTATGAAGCTGTAAAATAAAAATTGATAAATCCCGGTCCGGCAATTTCAATTTTCTCAATTATTTTTTTATCATAATCTAAGTTTGTAATAATTTCATTTGCTATTTCTCTTGGATTTCTGTTTAGTCTTTTAGAAAGGATCATCGCGGCGTTTGTTGCGTAATCACCGTGATTATTTTGACTCGGAACAGAAAATGTCGGATCAATTTCAGAGAGATAAAGCAGTTTTGCTTGTGTGGTCTTAAAAAGATTTATTAAATAATTTTTCAATAAAGTCTCCGGAATAATTTCAATAGATTATTTCTCATCGGCAATTTTAATTACGGGTGCGTCGCCCCAAAGTTTTTCAAGATTGTAGTAGCTTCTTGCTTCTGCGCGGAATACATGAACTACAACATCAAAATAATCAAGGAGTGCCCAATTCAATGTTTCAAATCCTTCTTTGTGAAAACATCTGATCCCTTTATTATGAAGTTCATCATCAACTGCATCGGCAATAGCTTTTACCTGCCGATCTGCATCAGCAGAACAGATAACAAAACAATCGGCTATTCCTCCGGAAAGTTTCCGAAGATCAAGAATTCTTATGTCAAAGCCTTTTTTAGTTTTGATGATCTCTGTGATCATCTTTGCAAATTTTAACGAATCCAATTCTACCTCTTATTTAAATGGAGCTAAATTAAAATAATCTTTTCCGATGACGATCGAGACATCAAGAAAATAATCTTTGTTCAGTTGTTGTATTACATTTTCATTTTTTATGCGAAGTGCTTTTGCAATCTTGTATGCATTTGCCATGTTTCCTGTTCTATCAATCACAAGACATTCATCAACATCAAACGAAACATAGTTGCCTACATTAACAACATCAAAATTATTTGTGCGAAGAAAATCCGTGAATCTATCAGCTACTCCGCCAATTCCGCAGCCGTTCAAAACTTCAACTTGAATTATATCCGATGCAACTTGTCCGTTAGCCTGTGTATCGCCTTCTCCCGGATTATTTGCAAGCTTGACGTAGATCGAATAAAGCATGTAAAGAATTATTACGGCTAAAACAAAAATGGATACATTCAGGATCAGATTAACAGCGGAAGATTTTCGGCCTTTCGGATTTGATGATTTTTTCGGGTTAATTTTTTCCAATTCGATGTTGCGCTCAATTTTTCTTTGTTATCCTAAGCGCAATTTAATAAAAAACTATCTCTCTTTCTTAGAAGCCCCAATTATTGAAATAGTTGTCTCTGTTGAACAGTGAAGAACCGCCGTAAGAATATGGGGAATAAAATCCGCCCGGCACTTGTCTGTATTGGAGAATAATGTTCATGTTATCGGTAGGTTTGTATGTCATTTGTACACGGCTTAAGTACACTCCGTTGATTTGCTTTGAGAAATCCTGACCGAAAGAATTGTATGGTGAATTTACTATACTGATATCTGTTTCCAAATTTAGTTTATCGCTGAATTTGTAAGACATACTGTTTGTATAAACACCCATTGCCATTCCGCCTATTCCGCCGAATGCAGAGTAAGATAAACCGAATGAATGGTGCATGGAAAAATTATCGGGATTGATAAATCCTAGGATTGAACCAAAAGAATTATTTTTTACAATTCCGTTGCGTATATCTGTTTGTTTATTCAGATCATCGCGGTATTGAGCTTGTGAAATTGAAGTAACAAGAACAATAATTATTAGAATAAATTTTTTCATTTCAGTTCCTAACTTTTTATGCTCATTTAACAATCCATTGATTTGAATTGTTTCTGTAATTTATCAATCTCTACATCAATTTTATCGGAAAGAAACCACATATTCAAGTTAATTCAATAAAAATTAAGTATTAACCCGGACAATCATTTCAATTTCAACCGGTGCGTTAATGGGTAATTCGCTTACACCGACTGCACTGCGGGCATGCTTTCCTTTTTCACCAAAAACCTGAACTAAAAATTCCGATGCGCCGTTCGCAATTTTTGGCTGTGCAGTAAAACCATCTGCAGAATTTACAAATACAACTAATTTTACTACTTGTTCTATTTTATCTAAATTATTAATTACCATTTTTATTGCTGCGAGACAATTAATTGCAGAAACGCGTGCACACTCAATTCCTTTTTCTTCGGATACATCATAACCTACTTTCCCTTCTGCTATAAGTTTTCCTTCCTTTGTAGGTAACTGTCCTGAAGTAAAAATTAAATCTCCTGATCTCTGTGCCGGTATATAAACTGCAAGAGGTTTTGCCGGAGTGGGTAGATCGTAACCAAGGATTTCTTTTATCTTCTGCTCTATCATTTTCTCCTCGTAAAATTTTCTGAGCAAATATATCGAAAAATAAATCATAAAATCTTCCGTAAATATTTTTCGATTCGCACTAGTCTGATTATCTTTGCTATCAAAATTGGAGAATGGAATGACAGGTGAGAAATTTGAAAATCTTTGGGCAATTATGAAACGATTGCGTCAAGAATGCCCTTGGGATAAAGAGCAGACACATGACTCAATTAAAGCCGCTACTCTCGAAGAAACCTATGAAATGATCGAGGCAATTGATCTGAAAGATTTCAATGAACTAAAAGCCGAACTTGGCGATCTGCTTCTTCATATTGTTTTTCATTCTGCAATAGCCGAAGAGAATAAAAATTTTTCTATTAATGATGTAATAGATTCAATCACGGATAAATTGATAAGACGTCACCCGCATATTTTCAGCGATACAAAAGTTAAAGACACAAAAGAAATTTTGAAGAACTGGGAAGAGATAAAACTTTCCGAAGGAAGAGATTCTGTTTTAGAAGGTGTTCCGAAAAATCTACCAAGTTTAGCGCGTGCTTACCGCTTGCAGGAGAAAGCTTCAAAAGTCGGTTTTGATTGGGAGAAGAAAGAAGATGTTTGGAAAAAGGTTATTGAGGAAATAGAAGAGATGCACGAAATGGAAAAAGCCGGTAACCAAGATGAGTTTGAAAAAGAGATGGGAGATGTTTTCTTCGCTCTCACTAATTATGCACGTTTTCTAGGTGTTAATCCGGAGAATGCTTTAAGACTTACAAATGAAAAATTTATTGTGCGATTTAGTTATGTTGAAAAAAAAATAAAAGAATCGGGAAAAACTGTATCCGAATCAACCTTATCCGAGATGGATAAATTCTGGGAAGAAAGCAAGAAACAATTTTGATTTACGATTTACGAATTACGATTTACAATTTTTAATTCTATTCTTTCTGTTTGCCGTTATTATTGTAAAGTTTCTCGTAAGCGTTGATTATATCTTTAACCAATTTGTGTCTTAGTACATCACCTTTATCAAAATAGACAAAGCCAACTCCATCAATACTTTTTAAGATTTCTTTAACCTGTACCAATCCGCTTTGAGAATAACTCGGTAGATCTATTTGTGTAATATCTCCGGTAATAATTGATTTCGAATTTGGTCCTAAACGTGTTAGGAACATTTTCATCTGCATACCGGTAGCATTCTGTGCTTCATCCAGTATAACATAAGCATTGTTTAATGTTCTGCCCCGCATAAATGCTAACGGAACGATTTCTACAACACTTTTCTCTAAATAATTTCTCAGTTGTTCCGAAGGAATCATTTCCTCCAGAGCATCGTATAATGGGCGTAAATACGGATCAATTTTCTCTCTGAAATCTCCGGGTAAAAATCCTAAACTTTCTCCTGCTTCAACAGCCGGGCGGGCTAAAATTATTTTTTTAACTATTCCTTTTTTTAATGCTGCTACGGCAAATGCAACGGCTAAATAAGTTTTTCCCGTTCCTGCCGGACCAATTGCAAAACAAATATCATTTTCACGAACGCTTTTAGCATAAACAATTTGGTTCGGTGTCTTCGCTTTAATTACATCCTTCTTAGAGTAGAGAACAATATTATCATAATCATTACCGTTTATAATTTCTTTCCCTTGAAGCGTTAGATCAATAATAGTATATACATCACCAGGTTGAAGTTTACTTGTTGTGTTAAGAACAAAAATCATCTCCTTGACAATTTTTTCGATGGCATCAACTTCTTCCTGTATGCCTTGGATATAAATTACATCTCCGCGTACAGTAATGTTCGTATTAAATCTTTCTTCCAACGGTTTAATATTTCCATCATTTATTCCGATGAACGAAAGAAGATCAACATTATCCAATTTCAATATTTTTTCTACTTGCGTATTTACCTCCGTAAATAAATAAAGCCCTCTTCAAAAAATTGAAAAGGGCTTTATCTTAAAAATTAATAATGACATTAAAAAATAATTTTCCTTACTTAGTCGTAGCCGGTGTTTGAGTAGGCGGTGCCGGTTTATAATTTCTTCTGATCTTATCATACTTTGCTTTTTCTTCTTCGGTCAAATTAGGAATCTTGAAATTTTGTTTCGGGAAGATTAGATCCGGATTCTTTATTTGATCTCTGTTTGATTTATAAATAATAGGCCAAGCAAACGGATTTGCATAATGTTCTTTCTTCTTAGCAATTCCCCATAGGTGATCGCCTTTTACAACTGTATAACTGATTTCTTTTGGGGCTTCCATCCAAGCATCAAGTTTTCTTTGAAGCTGGTTTTGAACTTTATCAAAAAATTCCGGAAGTGCACTGATCTTATTCTTCTTCATAGCATTAAGTTCTGCTTGACGATCTGCTTTCGGAACTTGTTGAGCATCAATCTTTGAAGTTAATGCAGCTAATTGTTTTCTAAAATTATCCACATCAGCTTTTGTACCACCAAGCATTGCATAAAGTTCATTCATGCAGTCATCGTATGCTTTTAAGCCGTCTCTCATTTTTTTCAGATTAGCAACTTCTGCTTTTAAAGTATTTAATTCTGATGTAAGAGCAACTTTTCTTTCTGTTAAACGATTAATCTCATTCTGCCATTCCTCTTTGCTCATTTCTTTATCCTGCGCAAAGAGATTGACAGAGAGAAGCATAAAAAATATGCTGGCAAATATTAATTTGTAAATTTTCATTTATACCTCCGTCATTATAAACTTTTTAATTACATCCCGAGTTTTTCGAGATTCTTTTTAGTTTCAGCTTTCTCTTTAGCGCATTGATCAAGCTTTGCATTCTTTTCAGCAATTTCTCTTTCAATTGCCGCCTTCTCTGTTTTCAATGATCCGACTTCTTTCTCAAGTGCTTTTACTTCAGAACGAAGCGCATCGAGTACTGCCATTTGTTCTTCAGAAACGCCGCTGCAACCTGTAAATCCGATAATTCCAGCAACGAGAACTAAGGCCAACCCCGTATTGATGATTTTCTTCATCTTAATTCTCCCTTCCTTTTGGTGAGTTAATATCTTTTATAAATATAAGAATTTTCTGACTTAAAATTTAGATAAGATCAACTTATTTTCAATTATATTACTCTTTTTTCAACCAAACTGGTGTAATTGTTCCCAGCAATAATAATATGATCGAAAACTTGTATCTCCATTAGCTTACCTGCTTCAACCATTTTTCTTGTCATAACGATATCTTCATTACTCGGTTCGGTATTTCCGCTGGGATGATTATGAAGTAAAATAATATTTGCAGAATTATTTTCGATTGCCACTTTAAATACTTCCCGCGGATGGACCAAACTTGAATTTAAGTTTCCAACTGAAATCAATTCGACTTTTGTGATTTTATTAGCAGAATTTAAGCATACAACATAAAATTCTTCTTTAACTTTATCCCGCAAAAGAGGAATGAAAACTTCTGCAATATCACCTGGTGAAGTAATTTTTTTCACTGAATATAATTTTTTCTGAGCGTCTGCTCTTCGGCTTATTTCAAATGCAGCTATTAATGTGGCGGCTTTATCTTTCCCTATACCAAGATGTTTTTGTAAAGCTTCACTTGTCTGCGATGCAAGATTATTTAATCCTCCGCTCTTTTGAATTAATTCCTGAGCCATTTGAATAACACTTTTACCTTTTGTTCCTGTTCTCAATAGTATTGCAATCAGTTCGGCATCTGATAAACTTTGTGCACCTCTTAAAGTTAATTTCTCACGCGGGCGGTCATCAATCGGCAGTTCTTTTACTTTCATAGCTACTCCCCTTTTGCTGAAGATTATTTTATTCCCATTCTATTGTTGCAGGCGGTTTAGAACTAATATCATAAACAACACGATTAACGCCGCGGACTGAACGAATAATTTTATTTGAAACAGTTTCAAGAAAATCATGATCAAATCTAAACCAGTCTGCTGTCATTCCGTCTGTAGAAGTAACAGCCCTTAGAGCTATCACATTCTCATAAGTACGTGCATCTCCCATAACACCGACAGTTTGGATCGGCAGTAAAACTGCAAATGCTTGCCAGATTTTATCGTAAATATTTACACTTAAAAGTTCATTGATAAAAATATAATCAACCTCGCGAAGCAGGTCTAATCTTTCTACAGTAATCTCACCTAAAACACGCACGGCAAGTCCGGGTCCCGGGAACGGGTGACGTTTAACAAAAATATCCGGCAAACCAAGTTCTCTTCCAATCGCTCTTACTTCATCCTTAAAAAGTTCACGGAATGGTTCGATCAATTTTAAATTCATTATATCTGGTAAACCGCCAACATTATGATGTGTTTTAATTGTAGCTGAAGCGCCTTTCACGGAGATCGATTCAATCACGTCTGGATAAAGTGTACCCTGAACAAGAAACTCTGCATCAGAAAATTTTTTAGCTTCGGTTTCAAATACTTCTATAAAAGTATTGCCGATAATTTTCCTTTTCTTCTCGGGATCTATTACTCCTACAAGACGTGTTAGAAAAAGCTGAGAAGCATCAACAAGATCAACACGCATCTTATAATTATCGCCAAACATTTTAATTATAGAAGTACTTTCACCCTTACGCATCATGCCATGATCCACATGAATACAAACAAGTTGATCGCCAATTGCTTGATGAATTAAAACAGCGGCAACTGATGAATCCACTCCGCCGCTTAAAGCACAAATTACTTTTTTATTTCCAACTTTTTGTTTTACCTCTTCAATTACAGTATTAATGAAATTTTTAGAAGTCCAATCAGCTTTGCAATTACAGATATCAAACAAAAAATTATCCAATATTTTTTTACCAAATATTGTATGAGCAACTTCGGGATGAAATTGAACTCCGTAAATTTTCTTCTCCGGATTTGATATTGCACAAAGCGGAGAGTTTTCGGTTTTAGCGGTCAAAGAAAAACCTTCCGGCAATTTTGTAACATAATCACCGTGACTCATCCATATAACCGAGCCATCACCAACCTCGTTAAAAAGAAGATCATTTTTTATAATACCCAAATGAGCTTTGCCATATTCACGGTCGGAAGACGGTTCAACTTTCCCGCCGAGTAATTTACAGATTAATTGTAATCCGTAACAGATCCCAAGTACGGGAATACCAAGTTCTAAAATTTCTTCAGAAATTTTCGGTGAATCGGATTCATTAACGCTCATTGGTCCGCCGGATAAAATTATTCCAGCCGGTCTTTCTTTTTTTATTTGTTCAATTAAATAAGAGTGCGGATGAATTTCAGAATAGACTTTGCTCTCGCGGATTCTTCTTGCAATTAGCTGAGTGAATTGCGAACCAAAATCGAGTATTAAAATTTTTTGTGTGTGAAGCATGAATCTGAAGTGAATTAAAATTACAGCAGAACCGAAAGTAGATTCTGCTGTTCTAAATTATGATCTAAAAAAATCAATGACCAAGTTGAGAATTGTAAGCAGCTACATCAAGAAGATCATTCAATTGAGATGCGTTGCTCAGCTCAACTTTAATAATCCAACCTTCTCCGTACGGATCTGTATTAACAAGCTGCGGTTCATCATTCAGTTTTTTGTTTAATTCTAAAACTTTACCGGAAACCGGTGCATACATATCGCTTACTGTTTTAACCGCTTCAATTGTGCCGAATGATTCTCCAATCGTTAACTCGGAAATATCAGGAGCTATATCAACATAAACTATATCGCCAAGTTCGCCTTGAGCAAAATCAGTTATGCCAATCGTTCCAACATTGCCATCAATCTTTATCCATTCATGATCTTTTGTGTACTTAAGATTATGCGGAATGTTCATTGTATCCTCTTTATTTAATATTAATGTGCTTATCTATGAATGAAGTATCGAAATCTCCGTTGATGAATTTTTCGTTTTCCAAAACTTTTTTGTGGAATGGTATAGTAGTTTTTATTCCTTCAATTTGAAATTCTTCGAATGCGCGCCGGGCTCGAGCAATAGCGTGTTTGCGGTCTGTTCCCCAAATAATCAGCTTAGCAATCAGTGAATCATAATTTGGAGGAATTACATAATCGGTATACGCATGTGAATCAATACGAACTCCGAAACCGCCCGGAAAATGTAAATATTCAATTTGACCGGGTGATGGTCTAAAATTATGATCGGGATCTTCTGCATTAATTCTAAATTCAATAGCATGTCCACGCGGATCAAGCGGTTTGTCTTCAATTTCTCTACCGGCAGCAATTAAAATCTGATTTTTGATAAGATCAAGATTGCGCACCATCTCTGTAACCGGATGCTCGACTTGAATTCTTGTATTCATTTCGATGAAATAAAAATTTTGATGTTTATCAACAAGAAATTCAATTGTTCCAGCACCTTCATAATTAACTGAACGTACACCGAGTAACGCTGCTTCTCCCATTTTTGTACGAACTGAATTTGTGATAAAGGGTGATGGCGATTCTTCAATTAATTTTTGATGTCTTCTCTGAATTGAACAATCTCTTTCACCGTAATGGAAAAAATTCCCATGTGTATCGCAGAGTACTTGTATCTCTATGTGCCGTGGATTCTCAACATATTTTTCTATATAGAGAGCTGCGTTATTGAATGAAGCACCCGCTTCATTACCAGCGGTCTGAAATGCTTTTTCAATTTCGCTCTCTTCAAAAACAATTCGCATTCCTTTTCCGCCTCCGCCTGCCGATGCTTTCAGCATAACGGGATAACCGATTTCAGCTGCAATCTTTTTAGCTTCCTCAACATCATTAACCACACCGGCACTTCCGGGAACGACCGGCACACCAACTTTTCTCATTGTCTCTTTGGCGAATGCTTTATCTCCCATCTTGCGGATTGAATCGGGCGATGGTCCAATAAATTTAATATTCGACTCGGCGCAGATCTCGCTAAACTCTGCATTCTCGGCAAGGAATCCATAACCCGGATGAATTGCATCAGCGCCGGTGATTTGAGCTGCTGAAAGTATGCTCGAAATTTTTAGGTAACTTTGATTACTTGGGGCAGGGCCAATACAAACTGCTTCATCAGCAAAGACAACATGTAAGGAATCACGATCTACTTCGGAGTAAACAGCTACTGTTGGAATACCTAACTCTTTACATGTTCTAAGTATTCTTAGTGCTATCTCGCCTCGGTTAGCGATTAGAATTTTCTTAAACAAATTTCCCTCTTAAAGATAAGATAACACTAAACGGTTTCAATTAGAAAAAGAGGTTGATTGTATTCAACTGGGGTAGCATTTTCAACAAGAATTTTTACAAGCTTGCCGTTAATATCAGATTCAATCTCGTTCATTAATTTCATTGCCTCAACAATGCAAAGAACTGTACCGGCAGAAACCATATCGCCAACTTGAATATATGAATCGGCATCGGGTGCTGGAGAGCGGTAGAATGTTCCGACTATCGGAGATTTAATCTCATGCAAGTTCGATTTAGTATTCTCAGTTGCTACAGAAGATTTTGATTCAGCAGAGGTATTAAATTGCTGTAAACTGGTAGATTGTCTTCCATAATCAGCAACCGGTTGAAAATGAACTTGTGGAGCTTGATTGGAATTTTTAGAAATCTTTACTTTAAGTTCACCCTCTTGAACAGAAAATTCGGTGATCTCGCTTTGCTCAACCATTTTGATGAGCTTTTTTAGAAGATTTAGATCCATTTTCTCAACCGTTAGTTTTTAACTCGTTCTAAGTATCCACCTGTTCGTGTATCAATCTTAAGTAGATCACCTTCATTGATAAACAGTGGAACACTAATTTTTGCGCCTGTTTCTACTGTTGCCGGTTTCAATGTATTGCTTGCAGTGTTACCTCTAAATCCCGGTTCAGTTTCAACTACTTTGAGTTCAACGAAGATAGGTAATTCTGCCGAAATGATTTGATCTTTGTCATCCAAAAGTAATTCAACTTCAACACCTTCTTTTAAGTAGATTTGTCCATCACCGATAATACTTTCTGCAACTGTAATCTGTTCATAAGTTTCGTTATCCATTAGAACTAACCCGGCAGATTCTCTGTAAAGATATTGATATTTTCTTCTTTCAACACGAATTATTTCAACACCTTCGCCAGATCGGAATGTATTATCTAAAACACGTCCTGTTTTTAAGTTTTTCAACAAAGTTCTAACGAATGCGCCGCCTTTACCTGGTTTTACATGCTGGAATTCAACAATTACGTATGGTTCGTTTTTATATTTAATTATTAATCCGTTTCTGAAATCGGAAGTATCAGCCATAATTTTATTAATCCTTCTATCGTAATGAAAATATACCCACTGCTTGATATAAAATCAAGAATGGAGATTTCTGTAAAATTAATATCGAATTGATTATAAATTTTCAACTTGAATTAGATAACGGTCTAATTCATAAAATGCCGGTGTATTTTTATAATCTTTTTTTATTGTTTCTAAAATAGATTTAGCTTCTTCTTTTTTACGCAACTTAATAAAGTCAATTCCTGCCTTTAGGAGATATTCACTATTTGACGGATTCCCTTTAGATACTTTTGCAGCATCCTGATATAGATCGGCAGCTTTTTCATAATCTTTCTTAATTTCTAAACACCCGGCTTTACCAGCTAATGCTGTAGCTTTGAATAATGGATTAGATCCGGAATAGGAATTATATTCTTCATAAGCTAAATCCAAATTTCCTAATACCACATAAGAATTGGCTAAATAAATTTTTGCTGTTTCACCATTTTCTGTGCTGCCGTAATCTGAAACTATTTTTTTCAATCCAATGATCCTACTTGAAGCAAGTCCGTCCACAGCTTCCTTAAATTGACCGGCTTCATAAAGAGGTATTACTTTCGAAAGTATTTCAGCTGCATTTTTGTTATCAGAATTTCTCTTATTCATTAATAAAATTACAGCAACAACTACTAATGCAACTACTGCTGCACCAATCAGTATTTTAGACTGATATTCAATAAAAAAATTATAAGCATTGTAATAAGTAGTTACAAGTTTGTCTTCTTTCATCTGCTTTTTGCTGATTTTTTTTCTTCTTTCTAACACTTTGAACCTCTTATTTTGATAAATCGGAAAAATTCGGCGAGAAATCTAAGAAAAATTATAGACCTATTCTAATATGATTTGAAAAAATCCAAGCATTCTGATTATTGTAAACTTCAACACGATAAACCCCCTTTTTAGGGGCTAAAAATTCAACATTGGTGCCGCTTTTCTCTTCTTCTAAGTTCCCATTATGGATCAATCTAATTTTATTAGATGAACTAGGCAAGTTTACAATTAACTTAACCTTTTTAGAAGGCGGAACAGTATCACCCATTTGATATGTTTTGTTCTCGCTTTCTGCATAAAATCGAAATCCTCTTGCATCCCCATGGTAAAAATTAGAGATGAAACATCTTCCGGCAGCCAAAGCTTTATAAACATTTTTCTTTGATTTATTTATCTCATGCGTCTCAGAAGAAATAATTAATTCCTCTTCACATATGATATGAGTACGAATTGATTTGAAAAGCACTTTATATGGAAAGATTTCCATTTCAACAAAACCGAGAATATTAATTTTATGCGCATGTGCATCTACACCACCAATGCCAACAACTTTTCTTTTTAGATTTAATGAATCCCAGACTTTTAATGTTTCTACAGGCGGACCAACGATTGATCTTAAAGGATGAACAAAGTAATTATATTTATTCTGTTCTGTTAGTCCTTCCATCCATTCGGACATGTGATTCCATATTTCGATTCCTGTAAAATCATTTAACTCCCATTCAGTCCAAGGATAAGGCGGATGTTCTTTCATCGAATTTCTTTTTTCATGGGGATGAGCTAAAAATCCTATGCCTCCCATCTCGTTAACTTTTTTTACATATTCTTTAGCTGGTAATCGAGTAGAAATCGTTTCGTTAATACCGAATGCGAGATAATGATTTTTATTTTCCTTATCATTTATTTCGCAGCCGACTAATGCAAGAGTATTTGAGTACCAACCCTCGAATCCATCTTTAAGAGCCCGGAGAGTATTGTGATCTGTAAGGATAAAAAAATCCAACCCCGATTCATTGGCAAATTGAGCAATGTCTTTTACTTCGCCAGAGCCATCGGAAAATATTGAGTGTATATGTATTGCGCCAACATATTCAAACATTTATAATTCCCGGATTAATTAGGCGGGCAGATAAAATATGTTAAATAATATCTTTCTGTTATGCGTTATTTACTTCGAACAATGTTGTGTACTGAGTTGTTTGTTCTTTTATCATATCAGAAAGTTTTGTCATTAGAATATCAATTCGTTCATCGGTATTATCTTCAAAATTTTCATAAGCTACTTGGCTTTTGAAAATATATACTTCTTCAAAATTATTTGGTTTATTCTTTTGTTCAAAAACAGAATAAGTTTCTAATCCTTCTGCTTTAACAATATTTTTTAATTCGCGAACCATATCTAAGTATTCTTCTCGTTTTTCCGGAAAAATATTGTAGCGTATGGAAAAAATAACTTTACCCATTTATCCCTCAATTATATTGTAATTTCACCATTAAAAATAATTTTGGCAGGACCGGTTAAAGATAGTTCCTGCACTTTTTGTTCTTCTATTTTGAAATCCACTATCAATTCATCTCCGCTCTTTTGGTGCACTTTAATAGGCGGATAATAATTTTTATTTGCAAAAGCTAATAAAGCTGCTGCAACTGTTCCGGTTCCACAAGAAAGCGTTTCATTTTCTACACCGCGCTCGTAACTTCTAATATCAATTTCTCCATCATGTATCCGGATAAAATTTACATTGGTTCCATCCGGTGCAAAATCTTTGTGGTAACGGATTTCTCTACCAAGCTCAAAAACCGGGAAAGTATCAAGATCATCATAATACGAGTTTGGATCAGCCGGATTTCTAAGGACATCATTAAATTTTATAACAATCTGTGGAGAACCCGTATCCACAAAAGAAGCATGTATTAACTGATTTCCCGCCTTAATCTTAAAATTCTGTTTCATTTTTTTCGGACGGTCTAAGAAGAACTTAACCTGTCCATTATCCAATATCTGCCCGGAATATTCAACACCATTTGCGATGAATGATATTCTAGTATTAGAAATTCTACCGCTTTCGTTTCCATACTTTATTGCACAACGGGCTCCGTTAGCACATAAACTACCCGTTGAACCGTCAGCATTAAAGTAATTCATCTCAAACGCAAAATCCTTCAGATCAGAAATTAAAAGAACACCATCAGCGCCAATACCGGTGCGTCTTTCACACATTTTCGCAATGTTTTGAGTTGTTAATTCAATACCGGGATTGATTTTTTTATCAAATAAGATAAAATCATTCCCTGCACCACTCATTTTTGTAAAAGAAAAACGCTTCATAATGATTTCAAATTTACGGCAATAAAGCACTTAAAGCAACGAAAATAAGGGCTGGCACGGTTTTTATCTGAAGAAAATGCGATTATTCCTCAGTGTTTATATGCATCTTTCCGATGAAGAATTCTGGCAACATAAATTATACCATTATACGTGTCAAAAAGAATTCTGTAATCACCAACTCTCAAACGAAAAGCAAAATCGAAGTTCACTAATCTTTTTACGTTTCCAATATTCGGAAAGTTTTTTAGAGATGAAATTGCAGATAAGACTTTAGACCTATGATTAGGTAGAAGTTTAGATAAATCTTTAATAGCGGATTTTCTTAACTCAATTTCCATTCTTCAAGTATTTTGAAAGAGAAACAGACTTTTCTTTTCTAGTTTTCTTTACAAGCAAATAATCGAAGAAGTCTTCAAAGGGTATGTTAAGTTTCTCAAGACGTTCAACAAGTTTTATTTTTCGCTGAATTTTTTTGTAATCATCAATTGGGATGATCACTTTAATATTTTTACCTCTTGAGGTTCTAATAAATTCCATTATTCATCCTACAAATTATTGAGTGGAGGTGGCGGGAGTCGAACCCGCGTCCGAAATTACAATCCTATGAACGTCTACACACATATTCTGTCTTTTAATTTCATCCCTACAGCATTGACAGACAAATTATGTCGGGACTATTCCGAAATTAGTTTCGCCTCTTCTATTCGGAAGTTCGATTTGGCTATCATACCAAACGACGTTCTTTCAACCCCAGGTATGAATGAAGTTGAAGAACGGCTGCGTTAATTACGCAGCTAAAGCGTAGTTATATTCGCCTTTTATGTTTTTTACCGTCGTTTAGCGTGTCTACGGAGAACACGGTGCGCAGTTCAAAGAACAAATAATCCCGTCGAAGCCAATGTCACCCCCTTTGAATAATTGAGAATGGAGAATTGCGAATTGAGAATTACTTTTTCCATTCAATATCAGGGTGTTTGGATGAAAAATTTTCAAATCGTGCAAGAACAAATAATAGATCTGAAAGACGGTTCAAATATATCTTTATTTCTGTGTTTATCATATCAACTTTTGAAAGAGAAATAACTTCTCTTTCAGCTCTTCTGCAAACAGTTCTTGCCTGATGTAATAACGCAGCGCCTTTTAATCCGCCGGGTAAAATAAAATTTTTTAATGGTGATAATTTATTATCAATCTTATCAATCAAACCCTCAAGGCGTTTTGTGTTAAATTCATTAATCCGTGGAATTGAAAAATTTTTACTGCTCTTATACTCCGGAGTTGCAAGATCTGAACCCAAATTAAACAATTCATGCTGTATACTGCTTAAAATCTTTTTGAGTTCCTTATTTTTTATTTCAGTAATTGCTACTCCTAGAATAGAATTTAATTCATCAACTGTTCCATATGATTGAATTCTTAGATCATCTTTCCAAACTCTTTTACCGCCGAAGAGAGATGTTTTTCCTTTATCGCCGGTTTTTGTATAAATTTTCATTTTGTCAAGTTTATTTCAGAGGTTCTAATTTTTATTTTCTTATCACTTGATTTAATAAATAAAGCAGTATGATCAGCAAGAGCTTTCTTCTTTATTAATGCTAATCCGATTTGCGGATTAACTAGCCCCGTGGAAGATACGGTCGTCAATTCACCCCATTCGTTTCCTGCTTCATCAATTATCATTAAAGGAGTAATAATATTTAAGGGTTCGCTAGTTGTAATTTTAACCAACTTCCGTTGTACTTTATCATATGTATCAAGACGCGCAATTACTTCTTGACCTATGTAACAACCTTTCTTAAAATTTATTTCATTTATCAAATTAACTTCGTGTGGATTTGTTGAATCATTTATTTCGTTAGGATAAGACGGTATGCCGTTCTCAATTCTAAAAACATCGTAAGCATCTTCTCCGACAACAGATAGGTCGAATACACTCTTAATGTTTGAAAGATACTCTAAGAAATCTATACATTTTTCTTTATCAATTAATATTTTGTAAATGTTGCTTCCATTATAATTCTGCTCGGCAAAAAAATAAAATCTAAATCCATCAGTTTCGCTAACTCGGGCAAATTTCATATCAACCGAATTAATCTCTTCGCCGATAAGCATAGTGAGAAAAGAACTGCATTGTTTACCGATTAATTCCAGAACGACAAAATTTTCCGATACATCATGTGTAATAATATCTTCAGTAATTATAAATTTGTTCACCCAGCTGAAAAGTCGCTTATCATAATCACTATTTCCAATTAAGTAAAGACCATTTTCGAGATTTAATAAAGTTGATCTCGAAATGAACCTGCCTTTTTCATTGAGGAAAAGTGTATTTCTTTTTTCGAATAATTTTAGATCTTTAATAGCGTTTGTAGATACCCGATGCAAAAAATCTAGAACATCTTTGCCTGTCATTTCGATTATTGTAGAATTTAATTTTATTCTAATACCAATACCATTTTTCAATGATTTATACTCATCATGGGCTGAATAAAAAAATCGAACGGAATTTCCTTCTTTTTTTGAATTCGGAAATTTTTCTGCAAAGTACTCAGTAATTGTTAACAAATTATTATTCTCCTGAAACATTCAGAACCTTTCTTATATCATTAATATTTTCTAAACCAGCGTGAGTTTTGATCTGTTATATATAGTTGTCTTTTCTCGCTCCAATAAAAAGGAATCGAATCTAGTATACGAATTGATGCATAAAGAGAATCCGTCAAAGATTTTCCTGTAGTAAAACGATATTCATAATAATCGGGGAATTTATCGTTGTTAATGTTTGCCAATGTTCTTTTGTGCACTAGAGCTAAATATGTTTCCATAAGATGAGGCGGTTTTCTCCATCCATCTGTTAAAAAGAAATTATAATTCCTATGACCCGAAATAATACCATCTTCAAAATTCAATTCAACATAATTCATGTTCTTAGCTTTCCAATTCTTGACCGTCATACTATTAAATCCACCATGAATCGGAACTTCTGATTCCCACACTCTGCTGAATTCTCCGTCTTTACATTCTAAAAGCGTTAACCAGAAAAATGCTGTACCAAGTTTTGTGCTATCGAGATTAATGTAGCTTGATTCATAACCGATAACATTTTTTGTCTCAATATTTCTTTCTCCGGGTTTTGATTTTGCAACGACACAAAGAACATAGTTTGTAACATCTTTAAGGTATATTACTGCAATTTTCGGAACGTTGTAGGTAAATGTTCTATCGAACTCAACTAAATAAGTGCCTGGATCATATTTACTAAGAACATATTCTTTCAAAGAAATAGTATCGCACGGAAAACGATTTTTTGTTTGTTCTTTTTCTACACCAATATTATACTGTTGTATTTGTTCATTTCTAGAATCCGATGTAGATGCGTCTCCGCCCTCTTCCTGCTGTGATGTACAAGAGTAAATTAATAATCCCAAAAGAGATAACACTATAAGCATTTTATAGAGTTTCATCTCGTTTATCCTTAATTGTTATAAAATATTTTGTTTTAACTTCTTGAAAACTCATCAAAAAAATATGCCGAGGCATATAATCCTTTTTCAAAATTTTCCAAACGGAAATGTTCGTTAGGAGAGTGAATGTTATCACTATCCAAACCTAATCCCATTAACACAGCCGGAGCTTTCAATATTCTCATAAAATCTACAACGATTGGAATAGAACCTCCTTCGCGGGTGAAAACGGTTTTCTTACCAAATGCTTTTGCAGCAGCATTAGCTCCGGCAATCAACGCTTTACTTCCCAAAGGAACCATTACAGGATAGCCGTAATGTAATGTTTTAACTTCCACTTTAATACTCTTGGGTGATAATGCCTTTATATGTTTTGTAAATTCCTTTGCAAGTTTTAATGGTTCTTGTTTCGGAACTAATCTCATACTGATCTTAGCCATTGCTTTAGAAGGTAAAACAGTTTTAGCTCCTTTTTCTGTAAAGCCTCCGATTATACCGTTACAATCCAAAGTAGGACGGGTCCACAATCTTTCCAAAGTTGTATATCCTTTTTCACCTTGTAATTCCTTAACTCCTACTTCCTTTGCGTATTCTTTATCAGATAATTTTAACCTTCTAAAATTTTCCTTTTCTTCTTTAGATAATTGAAGAACACTTTTATAAAAATTTGGAACAGTTACTTTACCGTTCTTGTCATGTAGTTTAGAAATGATCTTTGCTAATTCATTGATCGGATTGGCAACCGCACCGCCAAAACTGCCGGAATGAAGATCACGATCTGCTGCAGTTACTTCTACTTCCATGTAGAGCAATCCTCTTAGTCCATATGTAATTGTTGGAACACCTTCTGCGTACATGCTTGTATCTGAAATTAAAACTGTATCGCATTCTAATAATTCTTGTTTCTCTTTTAAGAACAGACCAAGATTTGTACTACCAATTTCCTCTTCACCTTCGAATAAAAATTTAATATTTACAGGGGGTTCACCTACCGTCTTGAAATATGCTTCAATACTTTTTATATGAACAAAATTTTGACCTTTATTATCATTAGCACCTCGAGCCCAAATTTTTCCTTCTTTAATTACTGGTTCAAACGGCGGATTGGTCCACAAATTAATCGGATCAACAGGCTGAACATCATAATGACCATAAACCAATACAGTTGGCTTACCGGGTTTACCAAGCCATTCTCCGTAAACAATTGGATGACCTGCTGTTGGAAAAATCTCTACTTTTGTAATTCCTGCATCTTTTAATTTTTGGGATACAAATTCTGCACATCGCATCATTTCATCTTTATGCGTAGCTAATGTACTTATACTTGGAATTCTTAAATAATTTTTAAATTCATTCAAATGATTATCTAAATTACTTTTAAGGTAATTAACAACAGATTCCACTATTCCTCCATTTCTTCATTTAAGATTATATAAATGAATATGAACAATTAAATAACAGCATAACTTATCATATCAAATTTACACCTAACAATCTCTGTATTCAAGTCATATAATGCCAAATCAAATAAATTCTAGAGCAATCAACCGGTTGGATATTATAAAATATCGTTCACATCATCAGCTACTTTAGTTTATTGATTTATTCCCGCTTTGGTTTCTTTCCTAATAATGGTAAATTTGTCAACAAAAGAAGTGTGAAGATTCATAAATAAAATGATCATGATCCGTTACATATTGAGAAACCACTTAATCCCATTTCTATTTTCAGTTTCGATTCTACTCTTCATTTTCGTGTTGCAATACTTAGTAAAAATGTCAGATCGTCTCATTGGAAAAGGATTGAGTGCATGGGTAATTATTCAATTGATAACTTACAGTCTTGCATGGATTGTTGCTCTTGTAGTACCCATGGCTGTACTTATCGCAACTTTAATGGCGTTCGGTTCGATGTCTCAGAACAATGAGATAGCAATCTTAAAAGCAACCGGTGTTAGTCTGTACAAAATGATGATTCCGCCTCTTGTAGGAAGTATTGTTGTTGCTCTTTTTCTAGTTCATTTTAATAATAATATTTATCCTGATGCTAACCATGCTGCACGTCTTTTGTTGGAAGATATCTCACGCAAAAAACCAACTCTTTCTCTTGTACCGGGAGTTTTCTCTCAAGAAGTTCCAAACTATTCAATTCTAGCTAGAGAAATTGATCAATCAAACAATCAGCTAAAACAAATAACCATTTATGATTATTCCAATCGCCCAAAAATTAATATAGTAACAGCGTCGAACGGACAAATTTATTTTTCCGCGAACCAGAAAAAATTAATAATGGATCTAAAGAACGGTGAGATTCATGAATCCGATAACACGGAACAAAATTCTTACAAAAGATTAAGATTTGAACGTCACAAAATTGCAATGCCGGCAGAGCAATTTACTTTTGAACAGTCAGCACCGGGCGGACAACGTTACGAACGTGAAATCGGCGCACCTCATTTAAAAGTTATTGTTGACAGTCTCGAAGTTATAAGAGCAGATTATTTTAAGGAATATTACTCGAAAATTATTTTACTTACCGATAGTAAAAACGGTAATTCCAATTTAACACAAATAAATTTTCCGGGACAATTTGTTTTTATAAAATCCCAACAAAAAATTAGATCTGATGAAAGTGCAATACTCGATGTAATGAACCGTCTTGAGTATAATGACAATCAAATAGATCAATATTGGGTAGAGATCCACAAAAAATATGCATTACCATTTGCTTGTATTATTTTTGTATTGATCGGCGCACCGTTAGGAACAATGGTGAGAAGAGGCGGTTTCGGAATGGCAGCGGGAATGAGTTTAATTTTCTTTTTAGTCTATTGGGCATTTCTTATCGGCGGAGAAAAATATGCAGACCGCGGTTTGCTTTCTCCTTTCTTGGGAATTTGGAGTGCTAATATTTTACTTGGTATACTAGGAATATTCCTAATGATTAAAAGCGCACGAGAAAAAGTTACACTCAGCTTTGATTTCATTACCAAATTAATTCCACTATCGTGGAAAACACAGCAAGAGAACGATGAAAATTCTTGATAGATATCTTATTAAACAATACCTACAAACAATCCTCTTTGGTTTGCTTGCATTCACATTGATCTTTGTTGTAATTGATATGATGGAGAACCTCGATGATTTTCTTGACCAAAATGTTCCTACAAGTTTGATCCTTCAGTACTATCTTGTTTTTACTCCGGAAATGGTTCGATTGATGACTCCTATTGCAATTCTTCTTGCAAGTTTATTTACTGCAGGCAAGATGGCAAATCAAAATGAACTTACTGCAATCAAAGCAAGCGGAATCAGTCTTTATAGATTTATGACTCCATTTATAATCACTACGTTCATCATCAGCATTTTCTCCGTTTACTTCGGAGGGTATTTAGTCCCGATGGCAAATAAGCAAAAAGTTTATATCGAACAGAATTATATGAAGAAAGATTTAGTTTATTTAGGAAGTAACATTTTTTTTCAAGACACCAAAACAAAAATTGTTTCTATTAGTAATTATGATTTAATGCAAAAACAAGCGAATCAAATTAGCATTCAAGAATTCAGCGATAAAGACAGAACAAAATTAATTTCACGCACAGATGCATTTAGAATGATCTACGATTCAACTAAAAGCAGCTGGTTTGCTTACGATGGTATAACAAGAATATTCAGTGATACGACTGAATCAGTTGAAAAGTTTATGGTGAAAGAATTCAGACAACTAAACTTCAAGGCCGAAGATGTTATAAAAAAACAACGCAAACCCGAAGAGATGACACTTTCCGAATTAAAAAATTACGGAGATGAACAATTCCGGACCGGTAATGATCCGACAGCAATTTTAATTGAATACGAATCGCGTATTGCTTATGCATTTGCAAGCGTTGTGGTTGTTCTTTTCGGACTTCCAATTTCAGCAAATAGAAGACGCGGTGGATTGGCAATACAATTCGGAATTAATTTGTTGATCACTTTTATCTATTTAGTATTTATGAAGGTAAGTCAGGCATTTGGAAAGAGCGGGCAATTGAATCCGTTAACTACTGCATGGCTGGCAAATTTTATTTTCTTACTGGCTGCGATATATAATATAAAACGAGCACAGAAATAAGTTTTATTTTGTTTTCATTTCAAACAGACCTTTCCAGTTTTGACCGGGAGGATTTTTCAAATAAAACTCGCAACGTTGCATATAAACTTTGGAAGGATAGTCACCAAATTTTTCAAACGACCTTTAAAATAAGCGAGTAGAGTTTACTTGTATAAATTTCAAGCCGGTAAATTAGCTGAGACAGAAAAAATAGTTTTCATAAAATAGATTTAACGATGAAAAGGGCTTGAGAAATCAAGCCCTCTTATTAGTACTGTTTTAGAATGTTAGAACTTTATCTGCTTCGATAGTCCATTGGGTAAGCTCAGCCATATTGCTAATTTCAGCACCTTCAATTAAAGGAAGATTCCTTATACCGCGAGCGTCAGCACAAGTACCGCATATTTTTATTTTTCCACCCTTCATTAAAACAGACTTCAGCATTCGTCCAATGTTGTAATATCCGTTCGGAGTATTTTGGTTCTGCAAAGCACTAGTCGCAGCATCAGCCATTAAGAATATTCTGACTTCGTTTTCCGGAAAATCTTTTTGAATCTGCATTGCCATTCGTAAAGCATTATAAGCTTTTTCAGTCCCGTAAGGCGCATCGTTAACGATAAATAAATATTTCATATTTCTCCTTATAAGAAAAAAATATTGATTACCGGATTATTATAGCTCAGATTGCACCGAAAATACTTCCCGGCGCTATTCAATTACCTTTAAAATCACCTTACGTTCAAAGTAATTTCCAAGCATACCGATTTTAGCATTTCCTTTTACGGATTCTCCTTTTGTAATCATTACCTGAAGTATTAATTCGCCATCAATAGCATCGTAAAGCAGCTGAACGGTCATTGGCAGAGCAGTTATTTCTGCATTCTCGAAACCCTTTAGTTTATCACCAACCAACCGGCAAGCCATTTGAAGATTCACAGCCCAGCCTGGTACAAATTTCGAAATCGAGTTTGTCCCAATCATTGAGGAGTCAACATAAGTCCAAGCATTCCTAAATGGAGCGGGCAAGTTATCATCTTTTGTTCGCCCAATAACTGTAAGAACAGTTTTTTGTTCCCCGCGTTTTACTTCAAGAAGGAAAGTACCGTTCGACTGACGCAATGACTTCATTGTTTCTTTATCAAGTATGTCGATTATTGTTTTATTCTCACCTGACCAGGGTCCGTTATTTACATGGCAGGACATACAAGATCTTGCATTCCCTAAGATTCCGACTGCCGGTGGATAAGAGAAAACCTTCTGTGCAAATCCTCCAAAAATGATTATCACTAAGATGGTTGATACTTTGACTCTCATTTTTTATTCCTTTCTTTATTCTTTCAAATTAGTCTGTAATATTACTTTCAAAATCTTAAAGTTTTATTTGAACACCAAAAAATTTTGACCCGATTATCATTAATTGTTTGTAGAGTTCTTTAGTAAAACCAATAGGCGCTAACCACCATTTCTCAAACAGAACTTTTGAAATGTGCCAAATTTTTCCAAGCTGTTTTAATTTAACATCGGGATTGGGTTCGCCGTAAAAATTACCGTATGCAAAACCGGCTAATTCTTCTCCGGCTTCCAGCATACAAAAACCATCAGCACAAAAACCCTTAGGATGTTTATTATTAAGCAGCCGCGCAGAAATAATATCAGACACAACTATAGCTTGTGAATGCGCAAATACTCCGGCTTTAGGAAGATTCATAGGTTTATCAGGATTCCATCTTCCAGGGAGAGGAATTGTTGTTATATCGCCTATTGCAAAAACATTTTCAAACTTTGTCACCAAAGTATTTTTGTTAACTGGAATCCAACTGGATTCGTTAGTCAATCCGGATTCCACAACAACTTTTGGCACTTTATGATTAGGGATTGTAATGAGCAAATCGTAGTTGTAAGAATTATTGTTATCAAAGAATAATTTTTTATTTATTGTGTCAACTGAAGAAATTTTATGTAGCGGATAAAAATTGATTTGCTTTGAAGTAATAAGTTCAATAACTGCTTGCCCTAATTGCGGACCGGCAACAGGGAGCGGTTGAGGTTCGGGAGTAAATATACTCACTTCGACATTAACTGATTTCTTTTTGAAGAAATCGGAAATCAACATTGCAGCTTCAAAAGGTGCACCTGGACATTTGTACGGTAAAGATGAAACCATTACTGCAATCTTACCACCGTTGAAATTTTTTAACTTATCACGGAGTTTTATTGAGCCATCAAGAGTATAAAAGGAAAAAACGTCAGCTCCTTTTGATTCATCTTGAAGAGTGGGGTATTCTAAATCAGCGCCCAAAGAAATGATTAAATAATCGTATTTGATATTGCTATTGAGTAACGACACAAATTTTTCTTTCGTATTTATCTTTTGAACTTCTTCATAAATGATTTCTACGCTGCTCGAAACCAACTTTTTTAATGGAGATGAGATTTGAGAAGGAGTTCTTTTGTCAACCATTAACCAGAGATACGACGCTGCAAGAGAATGTTCTTTGTTTTTTTCGATAAGAATAATTTTATAATCTTTAGGCAATTTTTTTCTAAGATTATTAGCAGTAACAATGCCTCCTACACCACCGCCAAGAATTAGAATTGTTGCTTTATACATATTAACTCCGGTCTTCTATTAGGTTTCTAAAAGTATTAATCATTGAACAATGCGAATGCTGTGAAAGGAATCTTTTAGACTAAGAATTGAATCACACACTTTTGGATTTGCTAAAGAGTAAACATAGAACTGTTCTTTAGGTTTGCGGTAAACCAAATTATTCTTTACAAGAGTATCTAATTTTTGAATGACTTCATCTTCATCAAGATCTAACAAGTTTGCAATTGAAGATGCAGTAACTTCACTTTCATAAATAGAACAAAGTATTTTGATGTAAGTCGGATCGGAAAAAAGATCGCTAATTAATTTGTTTATTTGGTTATCCATAGAAATTATCTCTCAACATCAAGACCGGCAAAGCGCCAGGAATTAACATCATCTTTAAGGATTGTGGTTTTGAATCCTTTTGAGCTTAACAATTTTGATGCTTCGGCAGCAAGTACACAATATTTTCCTCTACAATAAGCAACGATCTCTTTGCCGGCTGGTAAGTCTTTAATTTTATCATTTAATTCTGCTAAAGGAATGGATACAGCGCCGGGAATATGTCCGTTAAGAAATTCCTCTTTAGGACGCACATCTATAACGACAATATCATCATTGTGAATTTTAGAAAACAGTTCCGATGCCGAGATTGGCTCAAGCACCAACCTTTGATCCATGAATGATTTAGCAATATCTCTTAACTCTGCAACAGTTTTTTCAGCTAAGTTCTGTAAGTTTTTCCAACAAATAATCACTTCATCGGTTGATAATGAATAGATAACACGGATACCTTCTTTTCTGCTTTTAACTATGTTTGCAGATTTCAGAAGCTGAAGATGCCTTGAAGCATTAGCAAAATTCATATTTGTTTCTTTAGCCAAAGTATCAACATCTTTTTCTCCTTGAGAAAGGAGATCAATTATTTCAAGTCTTTTTGGACTTGAAAAGGCATTTGCTATTTTTGCAAAATGCTCAAAAGTGAGGTCCTTATATTCTCTACCAGTCATAACACCTTATTATTCAATTGAACAATTGAATAATAGATAATATATTAGAAAAAAACAATTAATTCGATATTCCTAACGGAGATAGCCCCTACTTCGTCTTCATCTCAAACACACCATCCCAATTTTCGTTCGGAGGATTTTTCAGATAGAACTCGCATCGTTGTGTATAAACTTTAGAAGGATAATCTCCTAATTTTTCATATGATCTTTTAAAATAATCAAGCGCCGGTTCAAAACTTTTTTGCCTATACAATTCCAATGCTTGAAAATATAAATCCATCTTCTCAACTGCTTCTTCTGCTTTTTTGTCGCCAACAATACTAATCAATTCATAAACTTTAGTCGGCTTGTTCTTTCCTTTTACGCGAATTACATCCAGTTCTCTTACAAGGATTTTTTCTCTGCAGAATTCAAATGTTGAATCGCTGATCATAATATTTGTTCCATATTCTTTATTAGCTCCTTCAAGCCGTGATGCTAAGTTCACATTGTCGCCAAGAACAGTATAGTCAAAACGTTTCTCACCGCCGATATTTCCAACGATCACATCACCAGTATTAATACCGATTCGTATTCTAATGGGAGTTTCACCAGAGCTAGACCACTTCTCTCTCATCTCAACTAATTTTTCTTGCATCTGTAACGCAGTAATACATGCCTTGTATGCATGATCTTTCACCTCAAGTGGTGCGCCCCAGAATGCCATTACTGCATCGCCCAGATATTTATCTAGTGTTCCGTTATGACTTAAAATTATTTCGGTCATGGCATTCAAAAAATCATTTATAAAGCTTACAAGTTCCTCCGGTTGTTTTTTTTCCGCAAAAGTTGTGAATCCAGCTATATCGCTAAAGAGAATAGAAAGATTTTTTCTCTCTCCACCTAAACGTAATTTGTCGGGATCAATTATTAGCTGATTAACTACTTCTTTGCTTACATATTGGCTGAACATTCCTTTTATGATGACATTCTGTTGGCGCTCCAGCAAGAAATGATATGCGGTACTGGAAAAATATCCAATTACTACAGCAAGGGAAGGACTTACAATTGCTATGACCAGTTTGTTTTGAATAAAAAGTATGATGCTCAATTCATAAATTCCATAAATAGAAAAAAGAACGAAAATAAAGTTGGCAACTTCAACCAAGAAACCAATTCTCAGTTTTATTTTTCTAATGAATGATGAAATGTAAAATGATATCGTAGTAAGAAAAAGGATTACGAGAAGTTCGCTTTCCTTCGATTGAGGGTAAAGATAATTGTTGCTTAGAATATTCTGGATAATATTTGCATGGAATTCAACACCATTAATTTGATTATCACCTTTTCTTTCACCTTTAGCAAATGCAGATGCCATAACATCTTTATCTTCCGGCATAGTTGAACCGATGATGAAAACCTTATCGCGAAACAAATTTCTGTATGAAGATTCTTCATTCAGAACATCCCATTGATTTATATCAATTCCACTTTCAAGTTCATCTTTTGTTTTAAACTCTTGATCATCTATTATGTCAATCAAATTGAAGTGTTGAAAAGTTCGGCTTGGTCCATAAATATTAATGAGTATACTTGTCCGGTCAAACTTTGGTATTTTTTTATTACCTAAGATGAAAAAATTATTATCAATCTTGGCGGTGTCTGTGCCCTTCAATCCTAAATACTTATTGACTAATGCGAATCCAAAACTTGGAATCTTCTTTCTAGTAATTGCTGTTTTTCTAAAAGGCATGTACCTGCGGTAAACTCCATCAAAGTCAGGCGGCATTTGAACAATTCCTAAAGAACTATCTGCATCGTAAAAAATACTTTCATAGTTATAGCTAATTTTATTGTAATTAGAGTTTGTAAAATTAGAAAGCAAATATTTCGAATCTTCAATTTGTTTTTCTCTTACTTCATCAATTTTACCGGCAACAACAACTTTACCGGATTTTTTTATCGCTTGCATCAACATAGTATCATTCATTACAGAATATTTATCCGCATCCGACATAATAAGATCAATCCCAATTGCTTTAGCACCGGCTTTAGTGAGGTTCTCAATTGCCTTAGCATAAATAGATCGGGGTAAAGGTGCTTTATTATTGGGGGGTGGAATTTGATTGTAGGTTTCTTGTGTAATCTCGATGATGATAACTTTTGAAGAATCTTCTATTTCTATAGGTCCTCTTTTTGAAAAACGCGTATCAATTAGTTTCAGTTCAAGTTCTTTTAGAGGAGCGAAAGTAAAGATATAATCTTGAGTGAGAATAATAGTGAATAGAGCGGCACTTAGTACAACTGAAATCTTTTTGAAAAAATCTTTCTTTTTACCTGCACCACTCTTCATATGAAAATTTTCATGTTAAATAGTGAGCCGTGTAACTAATCCGATAATAGAATTTGTTGAAGCACCGGGTATTCTAAACACTCTTGCTTGAAACATTAGATTTAAATTTGCAAGAACATTATAATCGGCAATGAACTCAAGAGTTTGACGCTTAAAATCTCCAAAGCTTGGGCTCAATGTTGCAGATAATTGTAATTTATTTTCCAACATTTTATACTTACCGCCAAATGACAGTGTTACATAACTTGAAGTTTTTCCGAACAGTTCACTGTTACTAACAACGATGCCGAATAATGAAGTCAATTGTGAAGTCCAGTAACTTGTAACGTTAAGAGATCCCATACTGAATTTTGCATCTATGTTCATCATACTGTTATCATCTTTAGATGAAGTGGAAAACGATAATGATGAACTATGTTTTACCAACGCATTAAAATCGTAAGAGAGCTGCAGCATAACACGGTTGGTAATATCATCTACAACATACATTTTCCTTAGAGGATCGGATAAGTTCAATCCGTTATTGTTAGCGTTACGCGTATAACCTAAAGTTATATTTGGAAAATCCGCTCTTGGGAAAAGTGAAATAGAAGCGTTAATAGTTTGAAATGTTGTTGTTGCAATTTTAGTCTTTTGAAGATTGTCTTTTAATTCTTCATAACCTACTGACAAGAAAAGTTTATTGTCAATCATTCTAATTCTATCCACAAGATTAATACCTTTTACATCAGTTCTAATAAACGATTGACCGAACGATTGAAAATCATTACCGCGGTAGATATAAGAAGCTTTAACATTATTATTGAAATAATTAAGCGTTAGTGCCGCTTCTGCAGCAAGCGATGCAAACTCTTGAGGATTCCAAGGACCCAAATATTGATTTACAGTAATAAAATTTCCGATTAAATCTCTCACTCTTTTTACATCATTAGGATCTATGCTAAAGTTGCTGTTGCTTCCGAATATTTCATCAATCTGTTTATCGGTAAGTGTTCCTGAAGAAATATCTTTATTATTCAAACTAACAGCGGCTTGAGATGTGAACATTATATTCTGGCTATCGTATGCTAACATAAAATCAGTACCGAGAACAAGATTTTCTTCCGGTCTGGCTCCAAATTCAATTGAACCTACATCATCTTTCGAGTGTAAATAACTGAACCCAAGCTGGAAATTTTCTCCGCTTCCAAACGAAGGACGAACAGCTAAAACTTTTCTTTTAAAAATACCAAGCTCAACTCTGCCGTAAGGCAACGTGTATCTTTGTGCATTAATAGGAATTACATCACTCTCAAGAGTTGCAGGATCATCCGCAGTAAATTTCTCAATTAATTTACCTTCGATCGAGCGTTCAGTTTCTCCATAAGCTGTTTGAATATTTAAAAATCCAAAATTCAAGGAACCATTAAAACCGCGAACTCTTTTTCCATCCATAATTAAATTTGGAAAACGAGGAAATGCATCACCCGCTTGCAATTCTAACCAATCGCCTCCTTTTAAGGATAAACTGTAACGGTTGTACGGCTGTTGGTCACTAACTTCTTCCGAAGTGATGTAAGCATTTCCGTTTATTGACCAGTTCCCCGATTCTGCATTTAAATCTGTCGTAATATTATTATACCAGGTAGATTGGGAATTAAACTGTTCGCTTCTTGATTCACCTTTTAACGAACCGTTATAGCTCCAAAAAACACCGGCTGCTAATTCTGTACTAATTAAACGGAAGTTTCTTGAAATTGTATGGTATAAATTCCCTTCTTTTTCATAGACATCTATTCTAAGCAAACCCGGGCCAATTTTTAATTCTCCAGGAAGATTTTCACCGCTGATAACGAGAATATCTCCTGTATAAACAGCTTGTGAAGTAACATCTTCATTATTAATAAATATTTTAGTTTTTGCCGCATCAACATTATCCGGAGCTTTTATGAAAGAAACCGAGATCATCAATTCTTGCTTCGTTAATTTTTCTCCAATGGTAGGACTTAGCAAGAGAATTTCTTTATCCTTTTCAGAAAAAGAAGAAACAGCAATTTGTAATGGAGCTACTCCTTCTTGAATGCCGATAGGGTATGTTTGTGTAGAACCATCACGCATTGAAATAAAAAGATAATATTCTAGATACGGCGGTGCAACTGCTTCAGCCGGAATAGTAACTTTTGCTGAATTGCCCATTATGATCATTTCATTTTTCCGGAATTCAGTTTGTCCGAATGATCTAAAAGCAATATTAATTGAAGAGATATTATCTGTAGAAAAAAGATCTGCTATTATCATTATCGGCATCTGTTCTTTTGCATCGCTTACACTTACCGATGATACAACATTGCTTATTTGCCCCGATACAAATCCGCTCGATAGAACAAGAATGATTGCCAATATGCAGATAAATGAAATGTCTATTCTAAAAAAAAATTTTCTGCGCATAATTCATTCCTCAACATTTTTAAGGAACCTTATTAACTATTACACTAATTAATTGCCGGATGAATAATATTCCAATACAACTGTACCGCGATTAGTTTTTATTATTACTTTCTTTGTAGTAAGCGATCTTGTCTGATCGTTCTTCTTTTTATCTTCTTCTGAAGCTGGGTTTATACTTATATTACCTTCAAAATCAATTTTAGCAGTATTACCGCCGGTAACAGTTCCGGATTTTTTCTCGCCCGCTCTTGCTTCTAATTCAGCTGTGCCGCTTTCTAAAAAGAAGGTTGTATTTTTATTATCATCTACATCTACAAATCCTGCTGTTCCTCGGATAGAAGCCACAACTGTTGGAGTTGTAAATTTAAATTCTTCGTCGCTTTGCCTCTTCACATCAAATCCAATTAATCCTTTCTCTATATCAGTATTTTTGTTGAGCTTCTTTCCATCTTTAGCTCCGTAAATATGAAGAATTGCATTTTCTCTGACTTTCAACAATCCTGAACCATCGGAAAATAAAATCAGAGCCAAAGATTTTGATCCGGTTCTAACTTCCTCGCCGTTTTTTAGCGGTAACCCGGTTTTTGCATCTTCCCAATCGGATACACCGGCTTTCTTGTATGTTACATCTTTGATGATCTTTTTTACTAATGCAACCGGAGTATCATCAACAGATTTTAATACTTTGTCTGATGTAAATCCGAAAACAATTGGGAGTATAAAAATGAATATTAAACTTTTCGCTCTCATGTCATTCCCAGTCTTAGTTTTTACGAGTGAATTTTATTGAAATAATTGATTCTTTATTTACCAGCAAATTGATAAGTATTCTTTGCAAATCATTTTGATCAACATTTTGATCTGTCTCATCCGTAATTCCTTCAATAGAAACTTCACCTCTCATAATTCTGTTAATAAAATCTTGACTAACTTGACCGTTGATCACTTCAACAAGTTTTAGCAGTTCGGGACTAACAATCGGTCCTGAAACTTCGCCTTGTTTATTCAAAAGGAAAGTAACAGGAACACTGGGCAACGAACTGCCTCCGCCTGTACCTGGAATAATTGCAGTTACAGAAAACACAACTTTTTGACCGCCAAGCCATTGACGATCCAAAATAGTTCTCAGATCAACACTTGTTACGTCTCCCACTTCTCTATTATCAATTAAAGGATTTGCACTTTTTAATGCAGCTTCTGCACTTGAACTACCATCCGGAACTATACTAGCTAAAATTTTATAATTGGTTGCGCCTTGTACCGGAGTCCATATTGCAACAACGGAACCAACATCGTAAGCATTGCCTTCAAGCGGAGAAATAATTGAAATAGTTGGAGAAGGATTTAGAAAAAAGAATTCTTTGTAATCTTGAGCTAAAAACAAATTATTTTTATCAAACAAACGGACTGTAAAACCAAGAATACCGGTTGGTTTACCTTTGGAAATTAAGTCGCTTACTAAATCTTTATCCCAATTTCCGTCCCCCCCGATAATTTCAAAGTCATCATTGAAAACAACCCGTGATAAAAATGAATTGGATTTAAATGTTGAAATCTGGCGGAAACTGCTGCTTGCATCTTCTTTCCAAACTGCTACTAATTCGATATAGACTTCTTTGTTCTCGGGTAAGATTACAATTCTGGCAATCCTCGGCTGGTTGGATAATCCGCGGGACATAATTAATCCTCCCAAATCAAGGTTCGTTAGATCCGATAACTCCAATGAAATGCTTGCCTGCTGGGATCTTACATGGTTTGGAAAGATAAGTGAAATGAATAGTATGAGCATTACAATTACTCTTCTCATTATCACTGCTCCTTTTTCTTTTTTGGATTGGTACTCTTATTAATCTCTGAATCAAACTAATTATTTCTTTATTCTAACACAAGAAGGATTTCGTATAGAAGATCATAAGAATAAGTAGGATGTGTAGTCTTAATTGTATTGTATGTGAAATAACTATTCAAGATATTTAATTCAGATATCTTTTATAAGAATAAATTATCTAACAACTCAAGGAGGATAGTTATGAAGAATCAACGTTTCTTTAGGTTTATCGTTCTTAGTGCAGTTCTAGTTCTTATATCGTCCGGTCTGTTCTTCGCAGGGGATCCAGTCCCAGGTTTAGATATTACGATCGAACAAATTCCTGGTGGTAAGAAAATAAGTGGAACAACGAACAGTTCCGGGGAGGTTACATTTAACAATCTTCGGCCGGGGGATTACAGAATTACTTTTGTTCGCAAAAGACCTGGTGGAATAAAGTATGAAAAGCAAGGCGGAACGGTTAATCCCTTAGGCAAAAATTATAATTCCTCTATATCGAACTCTTCATCGACCCTCGCCAAAGGCAGAACGGAATGGGAAGTTAACATTACGCTTATATATGATGGCGGACCGAAATCTCCTGACGCACCAATTGAAGTAACTATTGGACCAAAAGGAGGAAAAATCACAATTCGAGTTGACCAAGAAGTTGCAATCAAAGAAGAAGGTGTAAAGTAGTTTCATCGGTGATTTGTTTGTGGATGTCGTGCAAAGAGGCATGCTAATAAGAACAGATTGCCAACGACATCACATATAAGCGGCAACAAACACTCTTTTAGAGGACGCACAATTTCACTCTGCAGCTTGTGATACATGAGATATTTGTTGATGCAAGAATTTAAATTGTTTAGCTTTCTTTTAGAAATTCCCAATCGAAAATATCTAGAGCAAAAAAATAAATTCCCGTTTCCGCTTGAAAAAATAACCTAATTAATAAATTATATACACAGTGTGTTGTATTCTATTTCTGTTTAGAGAACTATATTTTTTAACGGAGGAAATATGAAACGATCAATCTCTTATCTTTTCGCATTTATTGCAATTTTATTATTCACTTCTTCCACTTCTACAATTGTTAGAATGGATATGGGCGAACCTGTTCCAGGCGCAGAAATTTTAGTAGAACAAGAGCCAAATGACGTACCAATACAGGTAGCCCCATGCGTGACTAATAATGAAGGTGAAGTCTCATTTACAATTCCTTCCGATCAATTCAAAAAATTGCCGGATAAGTTTCAATTAAAGATGACGATCAAACCAAATGACCCAACTAAATATGTATTAACGAGGGGTGCAAAAAATACTATGATTTTTAAATTTAAAAAATCTGACGGGCCAAATATTAGACTTACTTTGTCCTGGCAGGAAAAAGCACCAATAAAGGGACCTGGCGGAACCGCAAATAAAACTGGTGGAAAATATATGGGACAAGTTCAACATTTCTGAGGTTTTGCTGTAAGCGGCAAGAACATGTCATAAATAAAAAGGGAAAAAATGAAAAACTATTTAACAAAACTATTTTTTCTACTCACTTTCATTTTTTTTCTTAGCAGAACAAATTTACGAGCTCAACAAAAAACTTTTGAAGAACATGTACTGAATGCAGAAATTTCTGTTAAGGTAGATTCGCAGAACGAGCCGTTTGCAGCCGGTTTAACCGATTCACTCGGTCAGTTCATGGTTAAAATGATTTCAGCAGAAGAAAATGCCGGCAGTGGAAAACAAGAAATAACAGAAAAGAAGTTCTTAATAAGCGTTAATCTGCCAAAAGAATTTTTTACGAACAGAAAATCCCGCAGTGATTACAAAGGCACAATTGCCGGCGTTTACTATTTCTCTTTGGAAATTTCCAGCAATAATGAGAACTACACAATTTATTTTTCGGCAGACATAAAAAGCGAGCAAGAGTTAGCTGATAAACCTCTTGAAGTATTCGGACCTTTTATTCAAACGCTTACGGGTAATATTCATAAAGTTCTGCTGGAAGTTACATTGCAGTCGGTGAGTTATAATAGAAAAGGAGTTTGAAAAAAGAATTAAATAATTGTTAAAATTATAATGAATTAATATTCTCTCCCATTTATCGTCCAGAAATTTCTTTTAGTCTTCCTCATATTTATTAATGAACATATTCATCAGGGAATAAATTTCTCCGAATGTAAAACTATAAAACTAAAGGAGGGTTGTATGAAAAAAATATCATCTCTTTTATTACTGATTACCGTATTTTCTCAAATTGGTTTGTCTCAGACAAATGATTTCAAAAGTTTTATTGTAACCGCAAACGCTAGTGGCGTGTTAGCAACTCCTAATATGGGTACATTCGCTTTTAATGCAAACGGATTTCCTTTTTATAATGGTTGGGATCAACCACAACTAGGTCAACAAAGCACTAACACTTCGCTCTGGGGTATAGCTACAGGCATGACTTCTCCAACGATGGATCCATCTTACGCTTACTTTAAAGATCGTGTTACTCGCGTTGGTGCTAACTGGCCTAAGATTATTCCTTATGATTTCGAAATCCGTTTTACCACTGCTGGAAGTAAAGGTAAAATGGCATTTTCAAGCGGTACTATAGTCCAGATTCCGTTCGAACTTGGGAACACAGGTACGTATTGGAACACCAAACGATCCAACAGATGATTACAAATTAGTTGCGTACATTCAGGACGCAAATGCTAATGAAGTATTTGATCTTGATAAAGTAGATCATACTTTGTCTGGCGGTGATAACGACCCTGAAACTGATTGGATCTATATTTATGATGTAATTGATCATACACCCGGTACAATTGGATATAACGCCGTAGTTGCTTCAGGATTTAATAGCGGAATGGGTAGTGAAATTATGGCAAGAGTTGTACTTGTGAATTGGAATGGTGGTTCAGTATCAGCAGCAAACTGGCCCAATAATCTAAATGCAACTTTACCAGAAAATGGAACGGTTTTTAGAATAGAGACTTATAAACCCTCTACTGATATATCAAATGAATTTGTAATTCCATTGAATTATGAATTATTTCAAAATTACCCTAACCCATTTAATCCAACAACAAAGATGAGATTCGGATTACCTGAAAGAACGATTGCTAAATTAACGGTCTATGATATTCTTGGAAGAGCAATTTCAACTTTGGTAGATGGAGAATTTGAAGCAGGGTATCACGAAGTAAATTTTGATGCATCAAAATTTTCAAGTGGAATATATTTCTACAGATTGCAAGCAGGTAATTTTATTGACATGAAAAAGATGATACTTGCTAAATAGGTAAAAGGATCAAGGCACAAAAATCTTGAAAAGAGGGTGTTGGGGGACGCCCTTTTCCTTATTTTTGTTATGTGATAAGTAACTTGCTTTATAATTAGTTAACAATGACGATACAAAATTCAAGGTAAATGAATGAAAATATAATCAGAGAAAGTGCTTATTGTTTTTTATGCAAGCTAGTGTCCCCATTGTAAAATGCTTTTACCCTAGTAAGCATATCTATGCTTTCAAAGAAAAATACTTTCAAAAATAAACTAGGTGTAATAATGAAAGATTCTTTGACTTCGCGGATTCTCAAAAGTATTTCATTACAGTTATTATTGTTCTTGTTCTTTAGTTCAGTAAATAAAGGACAAATTTCGCCCCATCCTGAATTATTAAAAAGAGTACAGGCAGACAAATCATTATCTGAAAGTATTTATTATTTTAAGAACGCAAAGGAGTTAGCAGCAAAAGGTATTGATGCACCATGGGCGGCACCTGAATTATCAATTAACAGAAATTTTGGGCTCAATAATTTTCAAAGAAGTTATGGCCCAGCTAAAACTCCAACTGGAAATTGGAATGCGTTAGTTATATTAGTAAAGTTTTCTGATAAACCTTCTCAAACAGAACCAGCTTTTTTCGATCAACTTTTATTTGGGACTCAATTTGGTTCGATGAGAGATTATTATAGAAAGGTTAGCTACAATCAATTAGATATTGTAACGGTTAATTTACCTGGAACAACAGGGTGGTTTACAGCTCCGCAGCCATATTCTTATTATGTAGCTGGTGCAAACGGGCAAGGTATTTATCCCCGAAATGCTCAAAAGCTTGTTGAAGATGTAGTTCAGCTAGCAGATCCTACTGTAGACTTTTCTAAATATGATAATGATAACGATGGTTATGTTGATGCATTGTTTATTGTGCACACAGGCCCCGGTGCAGAGTTAACAGGCAAAAATGATGATATATGGTCACACGCCTGGGAAGTAAAAACAATTCAAAATGTGGATGGAGTTAAAGTTAAAAGATATTCAACAGAACCTGAATATTGGAAAACACCTGGTGATTTGACTATGGGAGTATATGCTCATGAATTAGCACACGCAGCATTTGGAGTTCCGGATTTATATGATAGAGATTATTCTTCATCAGGTTTAGGTAAGTGGAGTTTAATGGCAGCAGGAAGTTGGAATGGTACAGCTCCTGGTGGAAACTACCCAGCATTTCCTGATGCTTTCATACATGCTCAGATGGGTTATATCAATCCAACAGTTATTACAGCAAATTCACTTGCTTTATTAATTCCACAGATAGAAACAAACTCGAAAGCATATCTTTTATGGAAGAATGGGAATTTTACTAAGGAATATTTTTTAATTGAGAACAGACAAAAGGTTGATTACGATAAATATATACCGGGAGATGGATTACTTGTTTACCATATTGATCAAAACATTACACAACAAAATGATAAAGAATGGTATCCGGGTCTATTACTATCACAGCATTATCTTGTTGCATTAGAGCAAGCAGATGGGTTATGGAACTTAGAGAAAAAAGATAATAGTGGAGATGCTGCAGATCCATTCCCCGGGACAGGAAATAAAACAAGCTTTACAAGTTCTTCCACACCGAATACAAAAGATTATTTATTAACGTCAACCGGATTATCAATTAAAAATATTGGTGTTTCCGGATCAAACATGACTGCGGATTTTGAAGTCAGTACTACAGAAATTGTATTAAAAGTAGTTACACCAAACGGAGGAGAAAGTTGGCCGGTAGGTTATACAAAGCAAATTATTATAGATGGTTTAAATACAGGGATAGTTAAAGTTGAATACACTACAGATAATGGAAACACCTGGAATCTAATTGATAATGTTAATCCTTCTGTGAACTTAAAACATAGTGCTGTCTTGAGTGCTAAGGGAATTGGTTTAAATGAAAGTTACGTACAAAATATTACAGGAAGCGGGATAACTTGGGTTGTGCCAAATAGTCCATCTAACCAATGCAAGATTAGAGCAACTGCAGTTAATAATTCTTCATTGACTGATGTAAGTGATAATTCATTCTCCATTATTCCTGTTTTAACGGGGCAATTCAGCGTTCAGTTTAATTATGATGCCATTGCGGTTACAGGTTCTAATGGAAATTTAGGTGCAATATTTATCCCATCTTTAAATGAGTTCTGGACATCACGCTGGAATAGCAATTTAATGCATAGATGGACAAAAACAGGAAGCTTAAAAGAGGAATTTTCAATAGATGAAGTTACCGGAGTAGTTAATTTTGCATACGATGGAATAAATTTATATGCAGCTCAAATAGAAAGTGATAAAATAAAAATCATTAATCCTTTCATGAAAACTGCTATTGGGGAAATCACCGCACCTTTTAAAGTATTATATATAACATATGATCCAAATGCAGATAATAGTAACGGTGGATTTTGGATAGGCGATTTTTCAACAAATCCAACTTTAATTAACCGAAACGGAACTGTACTAAGAACATTATCTTATTCAAGTTTAGGTTCTAGAGCAAATATGGGAATTGCATTTGATAACCATTCACCAGGTGGTCCATATCTTTGGTTTGCTAGTCAATCACCATATCAAAGCCTTATTCAAGTGAAAGTATCTACAGGACTACCAACCGGAGTTGAACATGATTTATCAACTGATGTTGGTACCGGAGTAAATAATCTAGCTAACGGAGGAATTTTTATTTCAACCGGAATTGTAAATGGTAAAGCAACAATTGGCGGAATGCTGCAAGGATATCCAAATAATTTATATGGTTATCAATTATCAGATTTGGTCCCACATATAACGGTTAGTTATCCAAATGGAGGAGAAAAATTAAAAGTCGGCAGCCAAAGCGACATAATATGGAGCAGCGGATTAGTCAATAAAGTAAAGATTGAGTATTCAATTAATAACGGTTTAGATTGGCAACTGGTTGCTGATAATTTAACAACTTCTACAGGAAAATATACTTGGGTAGTGCCGAATAATCTTTCAACAAATTGTAAGGTACGAATTAGTGATAAAAGTAGTGCTGCACTTAATGATGTTAGTGATGCGGTTTTCTCTATTGCTACAACAGCAATAATTTCAGAAATGGAACCAAATAATACGCGCCTTCAGGCGATGAGCATTGTTTATGCGGATACTGTAAATGCTAGTATTATGCCGATTGGAGATATTGATTATTACAAAATTCAGGCAGTTGCCGGTGATACATTAATGTTTTATGCAGAGAATAGAAACAGTGCACAACTGCTTGGCAATATGAGTCTGCTTGACCAAAATGGAAATGATATAAATAGGTATATCCAGAGTTTTACACGCAACTCATATAAACAGAGATATGTTTATGTCATTCCTAATACCGCAACATATTATGTGAGGTATTCATTCCGGAATAATATGAGTGGAATGCCAGCGCAGAATGAGGAAAAGGTGAGCTATCTTATGATCGAACATCCAACCAACCCCAAGCTATTGGAGGGACCTCCGAATGATTATGGTGATTACCAGATCATATTTAACTACTTCAAGAAAGCGGCGCCATTAGCTGGATCTACAACTACAACTGATTTGAATTCCAATACAACAAGATTTTATGGACGATTTGTTCCGAATGGACTGCCCACGTCAGCAACAATAGAATATGGAACAACAACAAGCTATGGAAGCAGTATAGTCTTATCTACAGGAACAAACAACTTAAATGAATCGGAAGGTACAAGTGATAAGGCATCAGGTCTATTACCGAATACCGTATATCATTTCAGGATGAAAGTAGAGAACGCAAAGGGAATAGCCTACGCAATAGATGATACATTCACTACGCCGGCAACACCTGATGGATGGACGTCTATAAATAGCCCAACTACCAGCCAACAACGAACAATAAAGTTTTACGATTCTAATATAGGTTATTCATTCGGTCCTTGGGTTTGGATGAAAACAACCGATGGAGGTTATACATGGGTAATAAAAAGCACAAATTATCGTTACAACTCAATAGAAGTTATAGATGCGAATACAGTGATAGCAGTTGGATCTAATCGAATTGTATCCAAGACAAGCGATGGAGGAACCTCTTGGACAGATCTTCAGATTGGATGTGCTAACAATCTGGGAGTTTCATTCAAGGATACAAATAATGGAGTAGTCGTAACGTCTTGTGGAGAGTTGTATAAAACTACAAATGGCGGTGGAACTTGGAATAAGTTAGATCTTGGTGTAACAAATCAAGATTTAAACACAGTAAAATACTTTAGTAATAATACTATAGTAGCTTCCGGAAGGGAAAGATATATTATCCGATCAACAAATGATGGAAATACATGGACTGTCCAGCAACTATCTGGAAATTCTTCAGCATTATGGTCAATGTCATTCAAGGATTTAAATAATGGAATAATAGTTGGAGAGGGTGGAATGGTTTTTAAGACAACAGACGGTGGAGCTACTTGGATATCAATTAATTCAGGACATACAAATACTCAATATGGCGTTAACTACGAAAGTAATGGAGTTGTAGTTTCAGTGGGACAAGACGGAACAATCTATAAATCGGGAGATGATGGGGCTACATGGACAAAGCAACAGAGTGGAACGACAAACTCTTTGTATGGCATAAACACATTAGGCAACAGTTCCACATTATTTTCTGTGGGAGATTGGGGAACAATACTAAAGTATTCATCAAATACAAGTGTAATTGCTCTGCCTACAAAACCAGTATTAGTATCACCAACTACAAACCAAGTAGATCAACCGAAGGATATTACATTTAAGTGGAACAAAGTAAAGGACGCTGAGAAGAATTTCGTTCAGTTATCAAAAGATCAAACATTTACTATCATTGGCAAAAACGATTCAACCGCTACAGATACTACTAAGACAATTACAAACCTTAGTGAAGGACAGAAATATTATTGGCGAGTTCAAGCAAAAAATATAGTTGGAATTAGCCCTTGGTCTGATACTTGGAATTTTACTACTCAAATTACTTCTCCATCTAATCTAACATTACAAAGGACTGGATTAAAAGAAATAACTCTCAAGTGGAATGATAATTCTAATAATGAAGATGGATATATAATAGAACGCAAACAAACACCGCAGCCCAATTATTCTTTTTTTGACAGTTTAAAGACCACAACTATAACTTATCTTGATAATAAAGTTGAACAGGGACCAACTTATTATTACAGAGTAAGAGCATATACAAAGTATGCACAATCCGATTATAGCAATGAAGCAAGTTTAGTAATGGTGGGTATTGAGAAGGATAATAAGATTCCGACTGAATACTTACTATTTCAAAATTATCCGAACCCATTCAATCCAACAACAAAGATGAAATTCGGATTACCAGAAAGAACAAATGCTAAGCTAACCGTATATGATATTCTTGGAAGAGCAATTTCAACTTTAGTAGATGGAGAATTAGAAGCAGGGTATCACGAAGTAAATTTTGATGCAAGTAATTTACCGAGTGGAGTTTATTTCTATCAACTTACCACGCCAAATTATAATTCAACCAAAAAACTATTGTTGATAAAATAAGGAAACTCTTCCGGTTAGTAAGATAAAAAAGTTTTCTAAGAAAATTATTTATCGAAAAGCTAAAAGTAAGGTCGAACTGTTTAAGTGGATTCGACCTTTTCTTAATTTACTTTTTCACCTTTATCAGTGTTGATAAAACCAAACTGTGGCATTGGTTGATTATCAATCTTAATCTCACCAAAGCGTGATTCAAACTTATCAATGTTATCTTTAAGTGCACGCATTAACATCTTTGCATGCTGCGGAGTTGTAATAATGCGGGAAAGCACTCTTGCTTTAGGAACTCCGGGTACAACACGTGTGAAATCAATTACAAACTCAGCCGGTGAATGTGTTATGATTGCAAGATTGGAATAAATTCCTTCGGCTTCTTTTTCACCGAGTTCTATGTTTATCTGCTGTGCGTTTTGATCATTGTTCTGATTCATTTTTTCCTCTTCGTAGTTTTCAACTCCTCCACCTGGGAGAGGTTGGATGGTGCTTCATAAAAAACGAGGCTATCTCAAAAGTAATTTCCTACCGATTTGATACAGCCTCGCTGAAATAAAATAAATTACAAATAATTATTTATTCTCATCTGCCTTTTTGAATGCTGCTTTAGATTTATCTTCTATACCGAGATGTGCATAAACTTGTCCCAAGCTTAACCAAACACGAGCATCATTAGGTTTAACGGATAAATATTTTTCTAAGAGCGGCGCTGCTAATTTAAATTTTTCTTGATATGACTTATCATTATTCTCTTTTTTCAAAGCTTCATCTCTAAGATCATTTCCCCAATTTATATACGTTGCTGCAAGATTATAGCATGCATCAATATTATTCGCATCCATTTTTACAACTTGTTCTAACTGAGAAGCAGCTTCGATGTATTTACGCCCTTTTAGTAATACCACACCGTACGCATATTTTAATTCCTTATTTGCAGGATTTTTTTCAACGAGATCTTTGAAAGAAGATTCGGCTACATCAATTTTATCTGAGGAATAATATGCATTACCTAATTGTAGAAGAATTTCGGCATCAGTCGGAAATTTTGCTCTGCCGGTTTCTAAAACTGATATTGCTTTAATATACCATCCGAAAGCATTAACGCTATCTGCTTTATTTTTAGATTTTCTATAACCATCCATTAAATCTGCGCCTTTAATTAAATATATCGCCCCTAATCTTGAAAATGAGTAGGCAGGTTTACCAATCTTGGTCAATTTTTCTAAGACCGGAATTGCTTCTTCTGTTTTTCCCATATTCAGATGAGCTGCAGCGATATTTTCATATCCAATAGTCGAATCGGGTTCGCACATAATCGAATAATTAAATTGTTCAACAGCTTTTTCAAAAAATATGTTTATACTGTCTTGCTTTGTAGTAGCTATAGCTGAATTAAAGTATGATACCCCTTTATTAAAACTGGTTGCCCATGAATATTTTTTAAATTCTTTTATTTCAACTTCAAATTTTTTGCTGACTGCAAGAGATTTATCGAAAGCTTCCAGCATTTTGGGAATGTCTCCTTCTTCAGAATAAAGCTTTCCAAGCATACTCCATCCCTCATCACTTGCCGGATTCTTAGCAACTTCTTTCAACAAAACTTCTTTGGCTTTATCATATTGCTTTTGTCTAATGTATAACTTAGCTCCTTCTAATTCCGCCGAACCGCATTCAAAAGCTGTTATACCTAAGACCATTGTCAAAATACTCAAATAAATAAATGCTTTTTTCATTGATGCTCCTATTAATAGAAATAAATTCGTAATTAATTTGAACAAAAATAACCAATTTAGGATTGCCAAGTCAAGGTTAAATTAGTTCATTTATTCACAACATGAATAACAAGAATATTGATTTCGAATGAATAATAATAAACAACAGGCAGATAGATTAATTGATTTTCGGAACACAAAAGAATAGTTTTGTTCCGAAGGAATGGACTTCCAAAATAAAGGAATCAACATGAAGACAGAAGAGATCATCCGCAACGTTCCAAAAGTATTACTGCACGATCACCTCGATGGCGGGCTTCGATCACAAACAATAATAGAACTAGCCAAAGATTTGAAATACACAAAACTACCAACTTCAGATCCGGGTGAACTTTCCGAATGGTTCTTCCGTGGTGCAAATAAAGGAAATCTTGTAGAATATCTTCAAGGATTTGAACATACATGCGCAGTCATGCAAACCAAAGATGCCCTCGAGCGTATTGCATACGAGATGATGGAAGATATGAAGAAGGACGGTGTCTGTTATGTTGAAACCCGCTTCGCACCGGTTTTCCATACGGGGAAGGGACTTTACTACGAAGACATTATTAATGCTGTTCTTCAAGGATTGGAAAAAGGAAAACGAGATTTTGGTGTTGGCTATGGTTTGATTCTTTGCGGTATGCGTAATATGAAAAATACTTTAGAGATTGCCGAGCTGGCAGTAAATTTTAGAAGACAAGGAGTTGTAGGATTTGATCTTGCAGGTGAAGAAGGCGGTTATCCCCCCAAGAAACATATTGATGCATTTCAATTCATCAAACGGGAAAATTTTAACATTACCATCCACGCAGGAGAAGCATTTGGTATAGAATCTATTTGGCAGGCAATTCAACTTTGCGGTGCTCACCGAATCGGGCATGCAACCCGTTTAATTGAAGACATGCATTTCGATAAAGATGGCAACATTGTTTCACTAGGTGATCTTGCTCAGTATATTTTAGATACTCGCCTTCCTCTTGAAATTAATCTATTAAGTAATGTCCATACCGGTGCAATTGATAAAATGGAAAATCATCCTTTCATAAAACTTTACAAAGAAAAGTACAGAGTCTTTCTTAACACAGACGACCGATTGATGAGCGATACTACACTTACAAAAGAATATTTGATCGCAACGGATATGTTCGGGTTAACGTTGGATGATATAGAAAAATTAAATATCAATGCAATGAAATCTTCCTTCATTCCATACAAGGAAAGATTACCATACATTTATAATATTATCAAACCCGGTTTCCAAAAGATGCGGGAAAAACTTCTTTCACTAAAAGTATAATTCATTTATGGCAAAACCACTTTTTAAAAATTATTCATATCAACTCGATAAGAATGAGAAAAAAATCCTTCTCCAATTTTGTAAAACAATTCAGAAACAAATGTCGGCTGATGAAAGATTTTATTCCGATCTCCGTACATTTAATTCCATAATTGATAAAATCAATGATCCAGCAGATGAGATTAAACTAACAAAAGATGAAAAGACCAAACTAGTTTTCCGTCTTAAAGAAAATGTTGACCACATGAAAAAGCAGATTACCAAAGGATTTTTTCTCAAACGATGGCTTTACAAATCTGCTTACAATCAATACAAAAATCTTTTAGAAACTCATTTCAGTAATTAAATGGAAACAAAAGAAAAAAATATTAAGGCGCCGACCGGCACTAAAATAAGTTGTAAAGGTTGGATTCAAGAAGCGGCAATGAGAATGCTGATGAACAATCTCGATCCGGATGTTGCTGAACGACCTGAAGATTTAATTGTTTATGGCGGTTCGGGAAAAGCCGCCCGCAACTGGGAATCTTATGAAGCAATAATTTCTTCGCTAAAAAATTTAGATAACGATGAGACCCTTGTAGTTCAATCCGGTAAACCGGTTGCAATTTTTAGAACTCATGAGAATGCACCGCGTGTAATTATCTCCAACGCAATGCTTGTTCCTGATTGGGCAACGTGGGATGAATTCCGCAGACTTGATTCACTTGGTCTAACTATGTACGGACAAATGACAGCAGGCAGTTGGATTTACATCGGCACACAGGGAATTTTACAAGGCACTTACGAAACATTTGCTGAATGCGCCCGGCAGCATTTTAATGGAAGTTTAAGCGGAAGATTATTATTAACTGCCGGACTAGGCGGCATGGGCGGCGCACAACCATTAGCTGCAACAATGAACGGAGCCGTTTTTCTTGGAATTGAAGTTGACCGCACACGTATGCAAAAAAGAATTGATACCGGTTATCTTGATGTGATGACTGAAGATTTGGATGAAGCTCTTAAACTTGTTCTTGACGCAAAAGAGAAAAGGATTTCTCTTTCGGTTGGATTGCTCGGCAATGCGGGAGAGATTTTGCCAAAAATTTTAGAAAAAAGAATTACTCCCGACATTATCACTGATCAAACTTCTGCTCACGATACTCTTAATGGATACGTGCCAATGGGAATGAGTTTAGATGAAGCATTAGATCTACGAAAAAATAATCCTAGCAAATACATTTCACTTTCCCAAAAAACAATTGTTGAACATGTCAGAGCGATGCTTGAATTCCAGGCAAGAGGTGCTGTTGCTTTCGATTACGGTAACAACATACGTGGAGAAGCAAAAGAAAACGGATTAGAAAATGCTTTCGATATTCCCGGATTCGTTCCGGAATATATTCGTCCTCTCTTCTGTGATGGCAAAGGTCCGTTCCGTTGGGCTGCATTGAGCGGTGATCCAAAAGATATTTACGAAACTGATAAAGCTGTGATCGAAACTTTTCCGGAAAACAAAGCACTCATCCGCTGGATTGAATTAGCGCAAAAGAAAGTCCACTTTCAAGGATTGCCCGCACGCATCTGCTGGCTCGGTTATGGTGAACGTGCAAAGATGGGAAAGATTTTTAATCAACTTGTTGCGGAAGGAAAAGTTAAAGCGCCGATTGTTATCGGCAGAGATCATCTTGATTGCGGTTCAGTAGCATCACCAAACAGAGAAACAGAAGCAATGAAAGACGGAAGCGATGCAATTGCAGATTGGCCGATTCTTAACGCATTGTTAAATGCAATCGGTGGTGCAAGCTGGGTTTCAGTTCATCATGGCGGCGGTGTTGGAATTGGAAAATCAATTCATGCGGGAATGGTAGTAGTTGCCGACGGAACTAAAGAAGCTGAAGTGCGGCTTGAACGCGTATTAACTTACGATCCTGGAATGGGAATAGCTCGCCACGCAGATGCTGGATATGAACAAGCAATTGAGAATGCAAAAAAGTTTTCTGTAAAAATTCCTATGATGAAATAAAAACGGAGTATGAAATGAAAATGAAAGTATTAATAGCAGACAAATTTCCCGAGCAGTACATTCAGAGATTGAAGGATGCTGAAATTGAAGTGATCTATAATCCAAAACTTGGTGAGAATGATCTTCCCGAAGCTGCAAAAAATGTTGATTGCCTGGTTGTCCGTTCAACGAACGTTAGTGCAGAGACAATTGAAAAATCACAGAATTTAAATTTGATCGTTCGTGCAGGTTCCGGTGTGAACAACATTAATATTGCAGCTGCCAACAAAAAAGGTGTTTATGTTTCAAACTGCCCCGGCAAAAATTCAATCGCAGTAGCAGAACTTGCAATTGGTATGATGTTAGCTCTCGACAGAAGAATTCCGCACAATGTTATCGATTTCAGAAAAGGGATTTGGAATAAAGGTGAATATTCCAAAGCAGAAGGATTGTACGGAAAAACTTTAGCAATTGTAGGTTATGGTGCAATAGGAAAGGAAGTTGCAAAACGTGCTCAAGCTTTAGGAATGAGCATCTATGCAAAAGATATTACCCGCATTGAAGGTTATGGTGCAAAAGATTTTTCCGAGTTTGATCAAGTACTTCCGATTGCTGATATTGTTACTGTTCACTTGCCTCAAAACAGCGAAACAAAAAATTTGTTTGATGATAAAATGTTTGGGTACATGAAGAAGGGGGCAATTTTCATTAACACGTCGCGCGCAGGTGTTGTAAATGAAGAAGCATTAATACGTGCAGTTAAAGAAAAAGGATTAAAAGTTGGTCTTGATGTATTTCAAGGTGAACCGGAAGCGAAAGATGGACCGGTTTCATCCAAACTCCAAGAACTTGACAATGTCTATATAACTCATCATATCGGCGCATCAACCGAACAAGCACAAAATGCAGTTGCAGAAGAAACAGTTAATATTATTCTTGGCTTTATCAATAGTGGTGTAATTGCACATTGGGTGAATAAAGCGAAAACTCCGGAAACTCATTATCAATTAGTAGTGAAACATTATGATAAACCCGGTGTGTTAGCTTCAGTATTGGATGTTTTACGAGAGGGTGATATTAATATTGAAGAAGTTAAAAATATTATTTTTGACGGCGGTCTAGTTGCTTGCTGTACAATGAAGTTGAAAGCTCCTGCTACAACAGAAATGCTTGAAGCAATTAGAAATAATTCGAATGTTTTATCCTACTCACATGTATCAATCTAAATTGCAATATCCTATGTCCCTCCCAAAATAGGGAGGGATTATAGTATCAATAAAACTTCACATCAAAAATATCGTCAATAATTCCGTGATAGAAAATTAGTTTTATCAATTCATTTATAGCGGTTTCTTCGTTTTCAGTTATATCAAAATAAATGGAACCAAGATTCTCTGTAAGGAATTCATTTGTCTTGTCGGAAAGATTTAGCTCTTTAATGATATTTATTATTTTGCTGTCTATTCTTTCATCAATGGGATTTATTTGCTTATTGAATTCTTCCATCGCCTCTTTATTCTGAGAAGCGAAAACAAAATTAACATACGGAAGATCAATCATTTCAGAGACTTCATCGGCTAAACTAATAGCAGATTGGTAATTCCACAAATGAAAATTTTCATCACCGGCTATAATGTAATCCCTTTTCTTTTCGGTGGTTTTATTTGTGTCCAAAGTAATTTCAATCTGTGAAGAGAATTTTTCAGCAAATAATATTTTAGCAAGAAGGATTTCATTAAGAGAAATGTCACCGCGTAAATATATTCTTTGAAATTTCTTCTCTCCTTCGATAAAATAGAAATATGAATTAGAAAGTACACCATCGAATGATAAAGCGATTTTGTTCGAGACAAATAAGTTTCTGTGGTTTACTAATTCCAACGACGGAATTAAAGCAATTGCCGAAGTGTTGTATTCGAGGCTTTTACAAATAAGTGAAGACTCTTGATACAATATTTCAGAATGGTACTCCGGTGGCAAAAGTGGTTTCAGGAAAGAAGAAAAAATATTTTTAGGCAGAATCAATCTCATAATAGCCCATTCTTACCTTTCCCAAAGAGAAGGGTTTTTAAAAAGCAATTATTATTAAATATCAATTAAACAATACCAGTAATTGTTTAAAATAACAAAGCCGCTTCAAGAGCGGCTAAGTTAATTCGAATTATAAACTATCTTACGTTTTTGTCTTTAATACGAGCAGCTTTACCGGAGAGTTCTCTCAAGTAGAAAAGTTTTGCTCTTCTAACTTTACCTTCACGTACCATTTCAACTTTAGCCAACTTTGGTGAACTGTATGAAAATATTCTTTCTACACCAACACCGCTGGCAATTTTGCGGACGGTGAAAGTTTTATTCAACCCTGTTCCGCGGATGTTTATTACATCTCCTTCAAAAGGCTGAATTCTTTCTTTATCACCTTCAATTACTCTAACATGCACTCTTATATGATCGCCTGGTTTAAATGCGGGAAAATCCGTGCGCATAAGATCTGATGTAAATTCTTTTAGATTGTCCATTTCTTGTTACTCCATACTATTTATTTTTTTCCAATGTTCAGTTAAAATTTTTGATTGTTCTTCTTTCCACTCTTTAATTTTTTTTTCATGTCCTGAAAGTAAAACTTCCGGGACTTTCAAATTTTTATATTCAGCCGGACGTGTGTAGTACGGTGCTTCTATTATGTCACCATCCATCAGAGAATCGTTAAGAGCTGATTCACTGTCATTTAACACTCCGGGAATTAGCCGAACTATAGAATCAATGATTGCAAGGGCAACTATCTCGCCGCCAGTAAGTACATATCTTCCGATAGAAATTTCATCGGTTGCAAATCGTTCTCGTACTCTATCATCAACGCCTTTATAGTGCCCGGAAATTATCATTAAATTTTCAGTCATTGAAAACTTATTTGCAAGTTTTTGATCATAAATTTTTCCACCCGGAGATGAGAAAATAATATGATCATACTTTCTCTCACTAATAAGTCTTTCAATACATTCAAAGAACGGTTCCGGTTTAAGCAACATTCCCGGACCACCACCAAACGGTTTATCATCAATCTGTTTGTGTTTATCGTAAGCATAATCACGAAGATTGTGCACAACGATTTCAACTTTTTTTCGTTCCTGCGCTCTCTTTAATATACTTGTATTAAGCGGACTTACAAGAGAGTCAGGTACGGCAGAAATAACATCAATTCTCATCATCGTAAAGCAAATCGCAATCGGGTATTAGTTCTAATCTTTTCTTTACCGAATCGAAAGATTGTACATAATCTTTAATTGCCGGTATTAAAATTTTCTTTTTGTTAGCATCTCTAATTACATATACATCATTGGAATGAAGAACTAAAACATCTTCAAGAAACCCGATTAATTTTGATCCTTGAAAAACTTCACTTCCAATCAAATCATGAATAAAATATGTATCAGCAGAAAGTTTAACGGAATGCTCTTTATCAACGTAGATCTTTTTGTCAAGAAGAAATTTTACATCTTCGTTGTTATCAAACCCTTTGAACTTGAGGGCGATCTTACCATTAACTTCCATAACATTTTCGACAAAGAACTCTTTCCTTGAGCCAAAAAACTCTAAGTAAACAGAATTTAGCTTAAAAAATCTTTCAGAAAAATCAGAATAAGACTCAATTAAAACGAAACCTTTAGAGCCATAAACAGCTTTTACTTCTGCAACCAGAAAAAAATCATCCACAACCGGAATTTTAATCTAATATTTTTAAGATAGCACGCTTGCCTTCTTTAGCCGCAATAGCAGTAAGCAAGGTTCTCATTGCTTGAGCAGTTTTGCCTTGTTTCCCGATGACTTTGCCGACATCTTCCGCACCAACTTTCAGAGACAACTCGATAGTTTTTTCATCGGGAGTTGTTTCCTCAAGAGTAACACTATCCGGAGCGTCAACAAGGTGTTTTGCGATAAATTCAATAAATTCCTTCATGAGAGTACCTTTAAATTAAGTGACCACCAGGGTACGTTATTAAGAAGCAAGCTATAGAGAAATTAGATTTATGCTTGTTCGGAAGTAGTACCCTTTACTTCCGTTTCGCTATCTTTCTTTTCAACAGATGCTTTTTTTACTTTTGCTTTTTCTGATTTTTTCTTTAATGATGAAGCAAGATTAGCTTCTTTAATCTTTTTCCAATCATCTAATTTTGCAGAGATCTGCTCTTCGCTCAAACCATTCTTTTTCAATTCTCTCTTTAGAATTATTCCTTGATTTGACAAAAGATTTTTTACTGTATCTGTCGGTTGCGCACCAACACCAAGCCAATATAAAGCGCGTTCTTCTATTATATCTACTGTTGCCGGATTAGTCTTAGGATTGTAAAGTCCAATTGCTTCAATAAATTTACCGTCTCTTGGTGAACGTGAATCTGCAGCAACAACCTTATAGATCGGTTGTTTCTTCTTTCCCATTCTTCTCAATCTTAACTTAACTGCCAATTTGTTACTCCTTATTGATTTTTGTTTTCTAATTATATTTTATGTTTTTCAAGTTTGGTACTGAAAACTTACCGGAATTCTTACTCATCATTTGCATCATTTGCTGCATCTGCTCAAATTGCTTTATCAATCTATTAACTTCCTGAATCGTATTCCCGCTTCCTTTAGCAATTCTTTTTCTTCTGCTTCCGTTCAATATTTTTGGATTTATCCGCTCTCTTTTTGTCATCGAATGAATTATTGATTCAACTCTTACCAATTGTTTATCATCAACATCTGCATTCTTAATCTCTGAACTAACACCCGGAACCATACCAAGTAAACTTTTCAAGGAACCCATTTTCTTAATCATTTTAATCTGTTTCAAGAAATCGTCAAAGTCGAATTTATTTTCTCGAAATTTCTTTTCAAGATATTCAGTTTCTTTCTCATCAAACTGAGCTTGAGCTTTTTCAACAAGAGAAATTACATCGCCTTTGCCTAAAATCCTTGATGCCATTCTATCCGGATGAAAAGTTTCGATAGAATCTAAATTTTCACCAAGACTAACAAACTTAACCGGGCGATCAACAACCGCTCTAACCGAAAGAATACAACCTCCACGCGAATCACCATCAAGTTTTGTAACTACAACGCCGTCAAAATCAACTTTTTCATGAAAAGCTTTAGCAGAATTCACAGCATCTTGCCCTGTCATCGAATCTATCACAAATAAAGTTTCTGTCGGTTTAACATTCGCTTTGATCTCTGCGGCTTCGTTCATCATATTTTCATCAACATGTAAACGACCGGCTGTATCAATGATTACAGTGTTAAGTCCGTTTTCCTTCGCATAGTTCAGAGATTCGGAAGAAATCCTTACCGGTTCTTTACTGCCGTCTATCGAAAAAACCGGAACTGAAATTCGGGATCCTAATATTTTCAATTGATCAATAGCAGCAGGCCGATAAACATCAGCAGCAACTAAAAGAACATTTCTTTTTTTATCTTTTAAGTACTTAGCAAGTTTTGCGCTAAAAGTTGTTTTGCCGCAACCTTGTAGTCCAATCAACATTATTACTGTAATTCCGGAAGCATTTAATCTTAACTCAGAACCGGTACTTCCTAAAAGTCTGGTTAACTCATCATACATAATCTTTGTGATAAGTTGTCCGGGAGTAACTGAAGTTAGAACTTCCTTGCCAAGCGCTTTCGCTTTAACATCTTCAATAAATTGTTTAGCAACTTTATAATTTACATCAGCATCTAAAAGAACACGGCGAATATCTCGAAGCGTATCAGAAATATTTGCTTCAGTTAATTTACCTTGACCGGTAATTTTTTTGAGTGCCCTCTCAATTTTCTCGGTCAAATCCTCGAGCATATAGTCCAACCTAAATTAAAGATAATAAAAAGAGTATTCATTTCAAATTCAAACGTCTTAAGATTCTTTGAGAGCATTAGCTCCGGACACAATTTCTAATATCTCTTTGGTGATGGATGCTTGGCGTACCTTATTATAAGTAAGGTTTAATGACCGAATTAACTCTTTTGCATTTTCGGTTGCCATATCCATTGCTGTCATTCTTGCACCCAATTCTGCAGCATAAGAATCAAGTAATGCTGTCCACATTTGAGCATTAAGATGTCTAGGTAAAAGCTTGTTAATTATATTAGTCTTGTCCGGTTCATAAATGTAATCAATATCATGAATCGGTTCGTTTACCTTCGCTTCAAATGGTTTAATCGGGAATAATTGTCCAACAGTTGTCTTTTGCTGAATGACGGATTTAAACTCATTATAAATAACTAAAACTTTATCAGTTCCACCGGAGATATATTTACTTGTAAGCTCTTTAATAAGTCCGGAAGCAAATTCAAATTTTAGGTTGGAAAAAATACCCGGGTAGGAACCTTCAACTTTGTAATTTCTTTTTTTGTAATAATCATTTCCTTTTTTGCCGACACAGTACAATATTAAATTTCCGCTTAGGTGGTAATCGGCAAACTGATCTTTTATCATCTCTTCAGTTTTGCGGATAATATTCATGTTAAATCCGCCGCACAAACCACGATCTGATGTTACAACTATTAGAGAAATGTTCTTTACTTCTCTTTCTATAAAAAGAGGATTGCTAAAATTCTTTTCGATGTTGAGTAAATGTTGAAGCATTTCTGCAATTTTTCTAGAATATGGTTTTGCATTAACAATATTCTCCTGAGCACGACGCAGACGCGCAGCCGCAACCATCTTCATAGCTTTGGTTATTTGCTGTGTGTTCTTAACACCTTTGATTCTACTCTTTATGTCGCGTAATGTTGCCATAGTCTAAGATTTAGCTCTTCTCCCGAAGGGATGGATTCCCATTAAATTTTTCTACAAATTCTTCAACAGCTTTTTTGATCAACTGGATCGAATCATCATTCAATACTTTTGTAACACGAATATTTTCTAATATCTGAGGATATTTTAAATCAACATATTCAAGAAATTCCTTCTCAAACCTTTTTACGTCTTTAACTTCAATTGATTCGAAGTAATTGTTCGTTCCTACATAAACACTTAATACCTGTTTCTCCACAGGAGCGGGAGCGTACTGACCTTGTTTCAATAACTCAACAAGACGCGCACCTTTTGCTAGTGTTCGTTGTGTTGCTTTATCAAGATCTGAACCGAATTTTGCAAATGCTTCAAGCTCCCTGTATTGAGCAAGATCTAATTTTAATGAACCAGCTACTTTTTTCATCGCTTTGATCTGTGCGTTACCACCTACACGAGAAACGGAAATTCCTACATCAATAGCTGGACGAATGCCTGCGTTAAATAAATTAGGCAATAAATAAATCTGTCCGTCTGTAATTGATATTACGTTTGTTGGAATATAAGCCGAGACATCGCCTTGCTGTGTTTCAATAATTGGAAGTGCTGTTAAACTTCCACCTCCAAGATCATCATTTAATTTTGAAGCGCGCTCTAATAAACGTGAATGTAAATAAAAAACATCGCCGGGATAAGCTTCACGTCCGGGGGGTCTTCTAAGTAAAAGAGAAAGTTCGCGATAAGCTGCGGCTTGTTTTGAAAGATCATCATAAATAACAAGTGAGTGTCTTCCATTATCTCGAAAATATTCGCCAAGTGTTGCACCGGAATATGGAGCGATATATTGTAGTGGTGCAGGAACCGACGCAGGAGCTGCAACAACTGTTGTATATTCCATAGCTCCGGCTTCTTCAAGTTTAGCAACAACTTGAGCGATTGTAGAATTTTTTTGTCCGATTGCTACATAAACACAGAATACAGGATTAACGCCATATTTTTTTGCTTCTGCAGTATGAGTATATTTTTGATTTATTATTGCATCTATTGCAATAGCTGTTTTACCGGTTTGGCGGTCACCAATTATCAATTCACGTTGTCCTCGTCCAATTGGTATCATCGCATCAATTGCAGTTATACCGGTTTGTAAAGGTTCTTTTACTGGTTGCCGTTGAATAACCCCCAATGCTTTGCGTTCGATAGGCATATACTTTTCAAATTGAACAGTGCCATTTCCATCAACAGGTTCACCAAGCGGATCTACAACTCTACCGAGAAGTTTTTCACCTACAGGGAATGAAGCAACTCGATTTGTCCGTTTAACCGTATCCCCTTCTTTGATTAATGAACTTTCACCAAAGAGAACACAACCGACAGAATCTTCATCAAGATTCAAAACCATTCCCGTTACATTATTAGGAAATTCAACAAGCTCGCTCGCCATAACCTTCGATAAACCATAAACTCGCGCAATACCATCGCCAACTTGAAGAACTGTTCCTACTTCATATATATCGGTTTCGTTTTCGAATCCAGCAAGTTGTTTTCTTAATATCGCAGAAACTTCATCGGGTCTTATCTCCGCCATTTTATTTTTCTCCAATACGGATCCCGACTAATCGGGATTAAATTTTTTAGTTATTAGATAAATTTATTTCTTCTGAAAACTTCTTTCTTAATAAATTTAATTGATGTTTTACCGAAGCGTCATAAACAGTGTCTTCGATACGAACGATAAATCCGCCGATTAAATTTGTATCAACATTGTAATTCGCAGAAACTTTCTTGTTTGTTTTCTTGCCAAGACCATCAATCATTTTCTGTCTCAATTGATCATTTAGATCAGAAGCAGAAACTACTTTTGCTTTCACAATACCATTTTTTTTGTCTGCTAGTGCAATAAATTCTTTGAATATATCAAAAAGAATATCCTCGCGATTCTTCTCTACAACAAAGTTGATAAAGCTAGTAGTTTCATTACTGATTTTCTTTTCGAAAATTTTTTGCAGTAACGATTTTTTATCGTTTAACTTTACTACAGGGCTTTTGAGAACCGATCTCAATTCTTTTGAGGAATTTAAAGTGTTAAAGATAAGCTCTGCGTCATCAGTAACTTTTTTGAAAATCTTTTTTTCTTCAGCTAACTGCATCAGAGAATTCGCATAACGATATGAGATACGATAGACACTCATTCTAATTCTTTAGATCGTCCAAGTATTTATTAACCAATTTAACTTGTTTATCTTTATCAAGATTTTCTCTTAAGATTTTTTCCGCAGCATTTATAGCAATATCTGCAACTTGATCTTTTAGTTTGTTAAAAGCTTCGGCATTCTTTCTCTCAATTTCAGAAACTGCATTAACAATCATCTTTTTTGCTTGAGATTTACTTTCTTCAAGTATCTGAGCTTTTAATTTTTCGGCTAATTCCCTGCTCTGTTCAATTATTTTATGTGCTTCTTCTTCTGCTTTAACAAGACTAACTTTATTATCCGCGATCAACTTCTCGGCTTCTTTTTGCGCCTTATCGGCTTTTTCAAGAGAATCTTTTATGAAATTTTCTCTTTCACTTAAGAAATTTAATATCGGCTTCCATGCGATTTTCTTCAGAATTAACAAAAGAAAAACAAATGTAACAACAGTCCATAAAATTACACCGGGATTAACATCTAATGGACTGCCGCCTTTTTCACCACTTTCTGAAAACGTAAGAAACAGTAAATAACTTAATGTATTCATTTTGAATCCAGTTTTTGAAAGAGATCTTTTTAAAAATTATTTAAGAGCTAAAAGAATACAAATAACAAGAGCAAAAAGAGAAATACCTTCAATAAGAGCAGCAGCGATGATCATTGATGTTCTAATATCGCCTGCAGCTTCAGGTTGACGGCCGCTTGCTTCCATAGCAGAACTTGCTAATTTACCGATACCGAAAGCACCACCGATAACTGTTAATGCAGCGCCGAAACCAGCTGCTAAATATGCAAAACCCATTCCTTCCATTTGATTACTCCTTTATAACTGTTAATAAAATTAATGTTCTTGATGTACTGCCATCCCGATAAATAAACCGGAAAGCATTGTAAAAATATACGCTTGAAGAAGCGCAACAAGTATTTCCAATAAAAAAATAAAAAGTGCAAATGAGATTGATACCGGAACAACAACATAAGTATGAAGAATAAATATCAATCCAAGTAATGCCAGAATAACAATATGTCCGGCTGTCATATTAGCAAAGAGACGAATAGCCAATGCAAAGGGCTTAGTGAATAGACCTAGTAATTCGACCGGTATCATTATTGGTAATAACCACATTGGAATTCCATGCGGGACCAATCCCTTAAAGTACCCGAACACACCATTATTCATCATTCCGCCGACTTGTATTACGATGAAAGAGATTATTGCCAGTGTTGCTGTTACTGCGATGTTGCTCGTTGCTGTAGATCCGTAAGGTATTAATCCAAGAAAATTACAAGTAAGGATGAAAAAAAACGCAGTTAATAAATACGGAAGAAATCTTTCGTTCCCTTTGCCGATTGTCGGTCTTGCTATTTCATCTCGAACAAATACGATTAAAACTTCGGTTAAGTTAGTTATGCCGCGGGGAATTAGTGATTTCTTGTAAGACCGAGCAACAAAAATAAATGTAACGACGAGAATAACTACTGCCAACCACATAAAAACAACATGTTTCGTAATTGAAATATCAATTCCAAAAAGATGAAGTTGCGGTAAATGGATTACTCCGAATGGTGAAAAATCAAGCTCACGTGCATCAAGAACGTGATGCATAATCCAGCTCGTATCTTGCTTTTTTGTCGCCTCAACAGCTGTCTTTACCGTATCTGTTACAATATTAGGATTGTTAATCCACATTTTTCATTATTGTTGTGTTTTGCGCCCTTCCAAACCAAATCGGACGATGGATATTTCATAAATTAATAGAAAAACATACCAAATAAAGAATCCAAATATAAACCCAACTAAGTCAACTTTCAAGAATTTTATGCTTATAAAAACAGCGGCAAGCATTAGTAAAAGCCGGATTCCCATGCCTCCTATTGTAAAAAGGAGGAAGATTTTGTTTGATTTTTTAACTGAATAATTGAATGAACCCAAAAAGAGAAGAAAATTAAGGACAGAAACCGCGATAGCAAGGATAAGAGCTCTACCAATTTCAACGGAAAGACTATTAGTAAAAATTAGAAGAGATAAAAGTACAGTAGTAATTACCGAAATAATTAGTGCAATTTTAGCTTTTTTTTGCATCTTTCTTCTTATTATTTAATTGTAGAACGGTTTTGATGAAGTTATATATCGCTACGAAACCGCCAATAAAGGAAAAAAGAATTAGTAAAAGAGGGAAAGTATTAAATTCAGAATCTAACCATCTACCTAAAAAAAACATTAATACAATTGTTGCTGCAAGTTGTGACCCCAGGCCTAAATATGGTCCAACATCTTTTAAAGAATTAGAAAGTTTTTCGGAGAACTTGTTTTCTGAAATCATCCTTCATTAATATTTAACGATTTGGTATTATTCATATGACTATAACCTTCAAAATAAGCGCCTTCATCAATCACAAGGAATTTTGTAATAAGGTCGCCTTTTAGAACACCCTTAGATTCTAATCTTATTTTTTCTTGAGCAGTTACTTTTCCTAAAACATTTCCACTCATAGTAATATTTTTAGCTTTTACTTCACCTTGTATTTCACTTCCTTCACCAACAGTCAAATTTCCATTCACAGAAACGTTCCCATGAATAATTCCATCTATTCGAACATTTCCTTCACTAAAAAGATTTCCATCAATCTTAACACTATTGCTAATAATGCTTACATCTTCAGCCAAAGAATCTTTTTTACTTGTCATGAAATGTTTCTCCTACTTTAATAAAATTTTTTGTGGATCAATCGGTTTACCATTCTGCCAAATCTCAAAATGAAGGTGCTGACCTGTAGTGTTCTTACCTGTATTTCCGCTAAGTGCAATTAATTCTCCTTGAGTAACACGTTCCCGGATTTTCTTTATTAATGATGAGCAATGTTTATAAATAGTTAAGTAATTATTATCATGTTGTATCATAATTTGGTAGCCGGATTCAACTGTATATTCTGCAAATATTATTAATCCACCTGCAGATGCATAAACCGGAGAACCTGAAGCAACGCCGAAATCAATTCCCATATGTCCATTAGCAGAATTAAAACCTTGAGTAATAACTCCGTTTGTCGGTTCAATAAAAAAGAATGATTGAAGATTATTTTTTACACCAAAGTATTTTTCTATAAAAGAAACAAAAACCGCATAAATATTGCCGCCGACGTTAATTTTCTTATCTATCTTTTTTCTCATTGTATCATAAAGTGCATCGTTAGGTTTGATAGAATCTCTACCGGCTAATTTCATTGCATAACGCATCCGTTCATTAGTAGAAGCAAGTTCCTGAAGTTGATCTGTTAGAACAACTACTCTGTTTTGTAATTCTTTGATTTTTTCTGTTTGTGCTTTTAGATCGTTATTATCAATCACAAAGACGTAATCTTTTAGAGGTGTTATGGTTAAAATAATAATCAACAGAAACCAAGCTGCTATTGTATAAATGCTTAAATATGCTACTGTTCTAAGTATGCTAAACTTGTAGCGTTTAGTTGTTATAATTGGAAGATTAGGTGTGATATAGAATGATGAATTCTTAATATTCTCTAAATTAAACCACTTCATTTAACGCTCTTTTAAGTAGGGCTAATATATGAATTTGCAGTTACTTTTTCTTACTACAGATTCATTTTATCTAAGGAGGAGAAAACAGTTTGAGGTAAAAGTTTATAACCGCAATCAAAAGTTTGTATCGGACATTGATTCCTACCATGGATTCCACACGGTTTACAACTTAGATCATCATATGAAACATAATTACTCTTTGCATTATAAGGTGCAAATCCAAAAGCCGGTATGGTTGAACAATAAATTGTCAATGTTGGAATATTAGCAATCATTCCAAGATGGGTTGGTGCACTATCGTTCGAAATTAGAACTGAACATTTTTTCAACAATGAAATCGCTTCAATAATACTCAATTTCCCGGCTAACGATTTCACCGAATCTGTAAATTCTTTTTCTAATCCGCTGCATAATAACTCATCATCTTTACCTCCAAGCAAAACGACAAAATAATTTTTCTTAATTAAGAACTTTATTATTTCTATATAACTTTCCCTCGGATATATTTTGGTTTTCCAGACGGAACCGGGAGCTACAGCAGCTACCTTTTTATTAGTAAGATTTCTGATTATTCTCTCAGTATTACTTTCAAGCGATGAATCAATATCTACAATTGGTAATATTTTCCAATTGTCATTATTTGTATCAGCCCCAATTAAATCAAGATTACGCGCTACCTCGTGCTTTTCTTTTATATATTTTACGCGGGAACTATATACGAAATTGATACTTGCAATATCAAATCCAACAGTAATTCTCGCTCCGGATAAATAAACAATTAAAGAGGATCTTGCTGATCTATGAGGTGAATAGATATGTGAATATTTTTTTTGCCGGATTAGTATGATCAATCTAAGAAAACTTAAAAATGATTTTTGTATGCCGCGTTTATCATAAGAAATAACTTCTCTCACCGATTTTGAATGTTCGAATAATTCTTTTGTTTGAGGAATACATAAAACTTCTATTCCCGATGATTGAAATTTATCTTTTAATTTTTGGATCATCGGCAAAGTAAGAACAGCATCACCAAGAAAAGCAGTTTGTATTACAAGTATTTTTTCTTGCACTAGTATTTCCAAAGTTTATGCAGCCAAAAATATTGTTCCGGATTTTTTCTGATATATTTTTCCAAAAAAGAAATATACCGTTGAGTAAGCTCTCTAATTTTATCTTCATTACTATACGGTAAATTATTAAAGCTAAGCTCTTCAATGTGAACTTTATATGAATAATCAGACTGGCGCTCAAAAGCAGTCATAATTACTAAGCAATTTGTCTTTAAGGAAATGTTTGCTGCGCCTGTAAATAATGCCGTAGGTCTGCTAAAGAAAGAAAATCTAGGTCCCTCATATGATCCGCGCTGATCACCGGCAATTCCAACAATACCGCCATTTTTAAGATTTTCATACAATTTGCGTACTGAAATACCGGATAAAATAATTTCATTACCAAATGTTTTTCTTGCCTTCATTACATAATCCGAGATTAGAGAATTTGATTGCGGTTGTGCTAATAGCTGAAATGGTCTTCCTATTTTTTGAGAAAGTGATGATAGACAAAACTCCCATCCGCCAAAGTGCCCGGTTAAAAATATTGCTGATTTATGATTAGATAATTTCTCTTTAACTATGTCAATATCATGTACGATAATTGATTCATCAATTTCTTTCTTTGAAACAAATGGTAAATACATCAATTCGAAGAAAGTGATTAGAATATTCTGATATGTTTTAAGAATTAATCTTTTTATTTCGGTTTCTGATTTTTGAGGGAAGGCAATAATTAAATTGTTCTTAACAACTTTCTTGCGTATTGGAATTAAGTAATAAAGAATATATCCAAGAATATTCGCACTGTGCCGGGTTTTATTTAATCCGACTAATTGAAAATATTTTACGAAAGAAATAAAAAGGAAATATTCAAACCTATGTTTAATTCGCATACTAATATTTATTTACCACTAATTCTTCTCATCCAATTCTCGTCTTTAACTTCACCGCGTTTTGTTGAATGAAGTAATTCATAATTACCGAATCCGGTCACATCTCCGAAAATAAAACTTACACCGCCTTCAATATCATTGTAGAACCAAACTTCATATGGTTTTACTTGCGAATCACTCGGGTAAAAATCACGTTGATCAGGCTCGCCGTACAATAATGTAACTCTTCCTCTATCAGTCAAGAATCCTTCTCTAATCATCGAAGTAAAATTTCTATTTGCAAAAGCAACACGTTTCATGTACTCTTCCTTAAATTCATTGCGGGGAGTAGAGGGATCAGCGTCTCTATTTCGCCAAAAATTATATAGAAACTCTCTCTTAGCTTTAAGTGAGTCAAGACTTTTAAATTGATTTAATTCACGATCGCTTGCAATATATTTTACTTGTAAAAACATTTTATCACATTCATCTTTAGTAAATAAACCAAATTCACTTCCTAATACACCGGTATTAACTTTGGATAATCTGCTTGTGTCTTTTACACCCGGATTATAAAAATAAAATCTTTTTGAAGATACAAAAGCTTGATTTGTTGCCGGGTCAATTAAACTCAATACAAAATTATATGAGTCTGTTGGATATTTTGAAAGATTGACTACTCCATACTCAACAACTGCATCATTTCTTTGTTTAACATTTTTTGTATTTCTATAAATAGGTGTTCCTGAACTATTATAAAGTATTTTTTGTAATGAATAGTCCGATTTAGTATCCGTCAGTTTTAAGTTATATAATTCTGCGTAATAAAACATTACAGGAGAAGAATTAGTGTAAATCATAGCCGGATTTGCCACTACTTCTAATGTATTTTTATAAAAAATAGAATTCGGATCAACATTTTCTGTTTTAATATTATATGCTAATTCAATATCACTTATTGAAAATTTATCTGATTTCACCGGTTCAATTAAAAGTGTTTCGTTAATTGTCTTGCTGAAATTTGGGTTTTTAGAATCCCATACTTTTACAAGAAGTGAATATTTCGCTTTCGGAACTACAAAGTTTAGAACTCCGCTCAATAATTTTAGCGCACTATCATTACTTGTAGCAGCAACTAAATCTTGAACTTTCCAATCTTTCTTAATAAAGAATTCATTAGTAACTAAATTTTTCATTTCAATATGTACAATCGCCTCGATCATCTGACCTTTATCGCCGCTGAAAACCTGCATGTTTTTAGGATTAAGTTCATAATAGAACTCAAGGTAAACAGAGGTTGAATCATAATTAAATTTTGCATAATCGAATTCAAAGCCCAAATCATTTTGAGCAAAACTTAAAGTAGATAATGTCATTAATACTAAAAAGAATGAAAATAATTTTCTCATTGAAGGCATTCCCGTTTATTAACTAATAATTTTCTTTACAAAGATAATTACTTATTTATAATTATAGTATCAAGACATTCAGTTATTCATTAAATACATAAATTATTGTACTATGTACCTAATACTATTTATGGCTCTACCGCTAATAGTGTGAAAAAGTTTGAAATTGCTAATCCCAGAGAGATTCAATATTGCCTGCCCGCCTATTCATATCACGTGGGAGTCTGTTGCAGAAGTCGGTAAGCAACCTTCGAGGTTATAATACCACCAACGATGTGTCAACCTCGAAGGTTGTGTTTTACAGAATTTGCGTTGTGCAACACGCTCTGCAGATAGGTTCGTTTGTTTCTTAGGGTGTCTCAATGTGGAAAACATCAACCATTGCGACCCGTCTCGCTATGTTCTAAATATGATTAACAAAAAAAACCCCGACTGTTGTCGGGGTTTTTGGAAAATAATAGAATATGATTTTAGAAACCGAGTTGAACAGCAATAACATGGTTACTGTTGAAGAATTTAGTTTGTCTAAAAGCATAATCAAGTTTCAATAATGTTCCACCTAGGTCATATTTAATACCCAATCCGGCGGTAACACCATAAATATTATAGTCTTTATTATCGAAAGATGGGGTAAATAAATATCCACCGCGAACAAAGAAACTATTATTTAATGAATATTCTAAACCAACTTTGTATTCATCAGCATAATAGTTTGAATTCTGATAGGCACCATCAATTTGAAATGAGTTAGATGAGTTAAAATTGTAATTATAACTCAAACCAATTTCAAGAGTTGATGGAAGATCAAATGCTGCAGCTTCACGTTTGTAGTATACTTCTCCTCTTTCAAGAGATGAAGGAGTTGCTGCAATATATAATCCGGACCCATCATATTTCATTTGCGGTCCAAAGTTTTTCAATACCATTGACAGATTAACCCCATTAATATTTGCTAAGTTTCTGTATGTAACTCCAAAGTTAAATGCAACTCCGGTAGAAGTTACTAGATCCAATCTTTCTGAAATATAGTTCAGAGTTAATCCGACTGAAATTCTATCACTTAACAATCTTGAATATGTTAATCCCAAGGTAATGAACGATGGTTTGAATGATTGACCATTACCATCCGGATTATCAACTGTTGTAACGTTAATATCTCCGATTGATAATGATTTTAAGTTAAAAGCTATTGTACCAAAACCTTCTAAAGAAGTAGATACACCAAAGTATGTAACACCAATGTCTGCAATGTAAGACATATTAGAAAACATAACATTAGTTCCGCTCTCAATAGCAAGGTTTGCTGGATTCCAATATAGTGCTTCTAAACCGCTTGATCCGGCAACAGAGGAACCACTCATAGCGATTCCGCGGGCGCCAACAGGTATCAAGAGCTGAGAAGCAGCACCTGTACCGTTCCTAACACCGCCGTCTGCAAAAGCAACACTGGCAGTAAGAATCAGTATAAATAATTTTAAATATATTTTTTTCATTTTTTTTCTCCCGTCTATTAGAAGTGATCAAGAATCTGTTGTTCTTGAATGACAGCCAGTTTAATTATTTTCGTTGTACCCAGATCAGGCATATCAACGTGAACTATATATAATCCACTCGCAACAGGGAACGAACTATCATTTACTAAATCCCAGGTTGTAAACTGGCTGGGAGAATCCTTCTGTAATATTCTTACAAGCTGTCCAGCTAAGTTGAATATGCGCAGCGTTGCCTTTTGAGGTAAATGACTGAATGTTACGAAACGCTGATACTTATTAACTTCTCGCGGATTTACACCGTAATAAGGATTCGGGAATACATTGATCTTCTCTACTTCTTGTAATGCTAAATCAAGATTATTTGTAACAACCGATGGAGATGTGAATGTGAATACATCGGTTTTTGTAATCGCTTTATTTCCTAAAATCTGAAATTCATCGTCTCCGCTGGCACCAGGTGAGAATGGCACAGCTCCTCTTCTTGCCCAAGTTATGTAGTACATTACACGTGCATCGCTTCCAATAAGCTCACTTGCAATAACCGGATCCTGAGTTTCTGAGTATGGCGTATCTAAAATAAATAACCATTCTCTTGGACCTGAACCAGCGGTATTGTCATATTTAGTATAGTCACCAGGCCAGTATTTGCCATCTACCAATCCATTTGCTGCGTTGTTCTCTAAGAACGCCACTGCAAGGCGTTTTGGCTGAGCAGGATTATCAACATTCCATGCTGAGAGAGGAACGTTCTTTTCAAATTTCTGGAATGCATAACCGCCTGTTTTATTAATAATAAAAGGAGCAAATTCAGGTTTTGCAGCTGCAGCAGTATTTCCTCTTAGGAACCGATAACCGTATGACATATTAGCATCAGTTAAATCGAATGGTGGATTATAATCAACAGTAGAATTGACTTTTGCAAGCTTCAGAACTACATTTTTAAGTTCACCGGGACCAACCTTCATAACACCATCACCAAAAAATGATCTAGGACTTGCGTATCCAACTGCTCCTTCGAATCCTTCCAATCCAAATCCAGCAGCACCGCCAGCCCAAGTGAATCTTCTAGTACCTTTAGAAATTGACCAGTCTTTTACACCCTCAGGTGGACCGGAAACTACAACTTGTAAACCATCCGTTAGTAAATAATCATTATCTCCGGAAAGATTAGTTTGATTGTCTAGCAATACAGTTGTTCCTCGTTTCAAAGTCCAGAAAACACCACCTGCAGGATTATCTTTGAATGTAACACTGTGTGAAGCGCCTGTTACTTTTGATGGGTCAATAACCTTGGCAATAACTACACCATCACTTCCACCAACTGAATGTGTAGCTGTAATTTTCTGCCCTGCTGTACCTGTATAGGCAGTACCCGGATTAGGTGAATGAGGAGTAGCAAGAATTCTTGCAGATAGACTTTCCAATACGTTTGGAACAGCATCGGGATCTGAATGAACAACATAAGAAGAAACTACATAATAATATTGAGTTCCATTTGCTAACGGTATACCGCCTCTAATATAATCTTTATCTATTATTATGCTTCTACTAATACCGCTGTTGGAACCATATTTACTTACAGTTTTTGTTTCCTGGTTTGTATTAGGATCAAAGGTAACACTGATAACCGTACCGGGATCTGTTGAAAGATCGTAAGTTGCTACAACTTTACCTTCTGTTAGTTGAGCTGTTAAGCTTGGTAATTGATAAACAACATATCCTTCAAATTTATATCCCAAATTATCATAGCCTTCTGTTTGTTTAACAGCAGCTTCATCTTCACCCCAGGCAATAATAAGTTTTTGATCGAATTCAGAAGCTTTACCAATCTTTGTTACTGGATCTAAAGAAACAGTTGGAGCTTTTGGAGATGATGGAACAACAAAGAAGTTATCGTAAGCTCTCTGAACTTGTTTATCCTGGAATTTTAATTTAGCAACAGAACCTAAACGTGTTACAGGTGCAACACCTCCAGCCGCTAATTGACCAACTACTACTTCTTGTGTATCACCGGCAGCTAATGTAAATGGACCGGAGACTGTGCCTATACGACGATCTTGTTTGGGGAATAGAATACCATCAACCCAACCTTTACCTGTTACAGGATCACCGGGCGTGAAAAACTTTGTAGTTTTTCCGGTTGTAGGATCAACAAATTTTGTTCCTGTAGTACCAACTTTTCCTTCGAAAAGTCTTTTAACTTGTAAAGCACCGTTTTGATAGCTGCCTAATGCAGGATCGCCATAAACAGGAAAACTTTGTGTAAACATAAAGAAAGCTGTCATAGGCATATTCGTATAACTACTTCTGTACTTACCTTTAAATATGGCTTTATCAGTAGCATTTCCTGGAATGATCGGTCCTTGCATAAAGTCAAATCCTGAAGATGGAATATACTGACCATAAGATGGATCTGAATCATCGCCATTATAGATAAATCCTAAGCTCAAAGTAGTATCACTACCGGCAAAATCATCGCCGGCATCACCGCCAAGATCAGGGTCAGACCACATACATACATACATACTATCAACTTTATTTCCGCCTTTGTTGATCAATGTATATTTTCTGAAGAGAGCATCACCAAGGGCAGTTTGTTGATTATATCCCCAAATGGTAGCTTGCATTTCAAGACCCAGACCAACCGAACCATAAAGTTTTTGTGATTGAGTTGGATCAGTATCGTTGGCAACAAAAAAGATAGTTTGATCTGAACCGGGTACTCCAGGAATATCTTTTGCAGGATCGTAAAAACCATTACCATCTTTATCATCAAATGGAGCTCCCTGATCACTAGGATCTACTGCTGATCTTTTTGCCGGCCACTCTGTCCAATCTTTATCATATTGAGCGTAGATTGCATCTTTGGTTTTATTTTCATCTAGAATTTCTTTACTATAATCTGCTTGAGGGTCTTTATAGTCTCTGCGTACTCTAAAAATTCTTACGTTTGGTAAAGATGGACTTTCACCAACACCGCCAGGAAGAATTCTTCCAGGAACTTGGCCGCGATTGTAAGTAGAACCGCTTACACGCCATTCTTTATTTACCAAACCACCGTAAAGAAAACCGGATTCAAAGAATACAGTTTTACCACTGCCGATGGGGAATTGGAATCCCGAATCACCAGTGTTAGAAAGATCCGACTGTCCATCATTTTGAAAAAATGTAGAAATATTATTGATGTTGAACTTAGTCGCAGCCGGAGAGCCGGTAGTCTTAAGCACTTTACCTTTTGTTCCTTCAACTCCTTTAGCCTGTACATTTATAAATGTACCTAAAAGAATTAAAGTAAGAACAAGATAAAAGCTTATTTTTATTAATTTCATTTTGCTTTCTCCTCTATTTTATAATATTCCATTAATATTCTAATCTGATGCCTAATCTAACCTGGCGCAAATCAGTCCACAATCCGTTTCTATCAATAGTCAATAACTTATACATATCAATATAAGTTTGGCCCTTAGTTGCAAGCTGTTGTTGATAGGTTGTAGGATTGCTCAGATATCCATCATCAGTATTTGTACCGGTCAATAGATAAACTTCGGTAGCACTCTTTGTATTTAATAGATTTAATACTGTTATATAGATATTAGCTCTTAATCTGTCAATAATTGTGAACGACTTGTCAATTTTTAGATCAATGTTAAAATAATCCGGCATTTGTGAAGAACCTAAAGGTTCAACCGGTGATCTAAATCTGGCATCACCACTAAGGTTTCGAGAAACACCAACTTGAGACGGGTTACCGATTGCTCTTGTAAATGGACGTCCGGATTGATAAATCAAGAGAAGATTTATGCCAAAATTATGAAGAATCGAAGGACCATCATTATCACCAAAACGATAATCTATGTTAAGATTAGTCATAAATGGTCTGTTAAATTCTAATGGAGAAATGTTTTTTGGAGTATATGGTTGACCGGCAACAACAGGTGCACCAACAATACCGCGGTTAGAAGCCGGGTATGAACCTGTACCTTTACCATCCTGGAATGACATACTGCCATTAATTGAGATTCTTTGGAATCTTCTCATATTAACAGCTACTTCAACACCTTTTGTTGTAGCAAAATCTACATTTGCTCTGTTATAATAATTTGTATAGCCTGAAGCAATATTAACTGCCTGTGGAACCATCTGAATTAGATCTTTAATGTCTTTGTAGTAAGCTGTTATATCGAAAGACATAAAATCAGCTACCTGCTGAGAAAATCCTAATTCATAGCTTGTTGTTCTTGTTGGTTTTAATCCTAAACCAACTTGATTACTGAAGAAAAATCCGGTTGTTAATTGCCATGCATAATAATCATAACCCGTATAAGTTTCGTTTAGATCCGGCTGTTGAACAAATTTTCCATACTGAGCATGGAAGACTGTTCTATCAGTAACCGGAAATGAAATACCAATACGAGGACTAACAGCACTAAAGGTTGGCACTTTTACCCACCCATCAGCTAATAAACTATTATCAGATTTATTAATAGAAAGATCCGGTCTGGTTGGATCTGCCATCTGAAGATTATCAATATCTATGTAGTCATAACGTAAACCTACGTTGAGGATAATATCTTCGTATTCAATTTTATCCTGTAAATATGCAGATGCAAATACAGGCTTTTTTGCAGCATGGAATTTATCATCAGTTCCGTCATATTTATTTCCAAAATAGTCATATCCATAAATTGAAGCACCACCGTTTCTAAGAACATCGGTTCTGATCTGATCGAGACTTAGACCTTTTGGGTTGTTAGCCGGAAGACTATTATTATAAACACGCTGAGCGAGTGTTGTATATGCAATTGCCCTTACAGGTCTGTAATCTCTAAAAGTCCAGTTTTGATATTCACCGCCTAATTTAATTGTATGATATTTACTTGGCAGCCAGTTCAAAGCACCATTGAATGACAAAGAATTATAATCTTGCTTTTGATAAGTAGCATTTACAGCGCCTGTTCTATTAAATCTCCAATCATAAATAGTGATTTGCCTTGGTGCAGCAAATCTACCTTTATAACTAAGAGCTTTATCTTGTGGTGATCTTGACCAAACAAATCCTGCGGCAGCATTGGCTACGCTATCACCATATGACCAAAAATCATCACCCATAAAAGCATCTTGTTCCCTGTAATTTGATAGTACCATACCGGCAGATAATTCATAAAAAAGACTCGGACTAAGAACGTGAGTCATTTTCAAATTTAATGTACCGTTATGTGATTGATATTGACCGGGTCTGTTATTCATTGTATTAAATGGTCCGGTTGCGTCGAAATTATTTTCATCAATAAAATAAGAACCGGATAATCTGAACAATAGTGGTCTGAAATCAAAATTCAGTGTTCCGGTTAATGTGTAATATTTTCTTGCAGATTTTGGTTGGGCACCATTATTAAATACGAAATTGACAGTATCTCTCTGAGCTGCATCAGTAAGGGTTTGATCCCAAATACTACCAAGATTAATAGCAGATTGATCTGGATGGGTACCGCTTCTATTAAATATATAGTTTAAGTTAAAGAAGAATTTAATTCTTTGATCAAATAGAGGACCACTTAAAGAAGCACTGGTTTCATCATAACCCCACCAGTAAGTTCCCAATCTTTTTTTACCGTCAAAAGCATCTTTAGCACTCTTAAAAGTAACGTTATCAGTAATGTATTCAACACTTGCTTTTAATTGTGCGCCGCCGCTTCTAAATGTTGTACGAACTATACCGGAGTTTGCACCGCCGAATTCTGCAGTGTAACCACCGGATTGAACTTGCATTTCTTCGATAGCATCTTGAGCAATTGTTACAGCTCTATCGCCACCGCGAGGATTTCTTACAGAAACACCTTCTACATAATAACCAACTTCATCAGAACGACCGCCACGAACGTGGAACTCACCGTTGTTGGTAGATACACCGGGTATTAAGGTAAAGTAACTGTTAAAACCACGAACTGGAAGTGCAGCTATATCTTCGTTCGTTGTAATTCTAACAGCGTTTGTATTATCTTTTTGAATAATTGGTCTCCTGGCAATAATGTCCACTTGACCAACTTGAATATCTTGACTAGGTAATTCAAATGAAACATACGAAGTCAAGTCAGCATTAACTCTCACATTGGAGAGAGTAATTGTTTGGTATCCGACGTAAGAAGCTTTTAATGTATATACGCCAGGATCCAAATTTTGAATTAGGAATTCGCCGCTTACATCAGTATTAGCACCAGCTGTTGAACCAACTACTAATACGTTGGCACCAATTAATGCTTCGCCTGTTTGCAAATCGACTACTTTTCCCTTGATTCTACCCTTTGTACCTGCATTAATTAATACAGGACAAAGCGCTAGAAATAGCAAAAAGTAAAAAATCTTTCGATGCATGTTTTTACTCCTTATTTGTTGAATAACTAAGAAAGGGTTTTTGAAATGGTAAAACTTGTAAAAAAAATATCAACCATGACCTCCTTTTTTTAGAAGTGAATTATTAATTTTAATATAACAGAAAATTTAATAATAACAGTCCGTAATTTTGCCCTAATATTTACGGAACAAATGGCTTCCTTTGAAAGTCCTATGCTATGACACGAAAAAATGTTTTTCTCTTGTTTGAAGCGAATCCAAGATAAACTAATGTGATTTCTAAATCAAGAGCAAAATTGTTTTTTTGTGTTTTTATTAGAAGCCCTTTATTTTTAATTGAATTTAACACCCTCAGTTTTATTTGTCAAGGTTTAATTTCGGTAGCTCAATTTTTATACATTAATTCTAATCTAACTATAAAGTAAATCATTAAACTGTTAAATTGATTTTAGATACTTTCCATTACTGAAAAAAAATTTTCTTTGTATAAATTTTCACTAAAGAAAATAAAAGCCCATTCCAACCCTTCCCACATAGAAGGGTTTTTTTTAAATCCGGTCGGTATATTTAATCTTCGACCTTCGTTATAATTAAAATTGGTTCTACCGTTAATTGTGTGAAAAAGTTTGAAATTACTAATCCCAGAGGGATTAAATATTGGTAGAATTTCAAAACAGCAATAGCTAAGTCCCGTTAGGGACGAAATATTATTATTCCGGTTCTCTTAAAATCTATCGTTCACCACGATTAGATAGTTTGTTGTTTATAGATGAACATGGTCTGCGACTCCATTAATTATAACTAATTTGTGTTTTTGTGTTTGAATAATTCATGTGATGTATTTATACAATTCATCCTTCCATATATTGTCAATCATTGCCAATCGATATTTCACGGCAAAAATAATCTGTATATGAATTTGTGTATAGTTACTCATTGTTGTTAAAAATATTTCGTCCCTATGGGACTATTTGCTGTTATTTGATTTATTTTCTCTACCAATATTCAGTCCCTAACGGGACTATCATTCTTTACAAATTTATATGGCTTTTACACAATTAACGGTAGAACCTTAAAATTTAACTCCCTTTTCATTATAAATAAAAATTCCATTAAAATAAGTAGAGATCCATTTATTGTTTTTTGAATCGGCGAATATGTTAAACACAATATCATCTTTTAATGGCGAGTTTTTTTTATTCCAATGTTCCCAAATAGAACCATTAAAAAAAACAACTCCTTCTCCAAAACTGCCTGCCCAAATTATTCCTTGTTGATCTTCTATTGCTGAATAAAATCCCTCTATTGGTATTGCGGAATTATTTTTTTTGAATATCTGGAAATGTTCCCCATCAAAAACTGTAATCCCTCCGTATTTATAACTAATTATTTTCTTCCCGCTGCTTGTTTCAGAGATCCAATAAGCAATCTCTTCTAATGAATCAATTCTCATATCTGCTTCGGTTTTCCATTTACCATCAATTATAAAAACTAGTTCTGATTGAGTGCCAAGTAATTTGTTATCATTTTTATCTATATCTATATAAGTAACTTTATTATCACGTAAGATAGAATTTATCTTGTTATATACTTGCCATTTTTTCCAATCGAATATTCCCAAACCTTCGGAAAATGTACCAACCCAAATATTAGATTTTTTATCAAGCGCTACAGAGTAAATCCAGTTCTCGGGTATCAGAGAATTTTTATCATTAAATATTTTCCACGATTTTTTCCTGTCGAAAATTGCCAGACCTCCACCCATTGTACCAATGTAAAGTTTTCCTTTTTTATCAAAAGTAATACTATAGACACAATTATTTGGTAATCCGGAATTCTTTGTGTTATAAACAGTCCAGTTTTTGCCGTCGAATTTTACCAAGCCTGCATCCCAAGTTCCTATCCAATAAATTCCTTTTTTATCTTGTGTTACACAACGTATCGTATTGGTTGGAAGTCCGCTATTATCTTTATCGAAATGTTTCCAATTATCGGTCTGCAAAAAGGAAACGCTATTCCACAGGAATAGCGTTAAAAGGATTTTGATTAATTGATTTTTTAATATCATTCTCAATAAACATTAAATCAAATTTGTAATTTTTTCAGCGAACATAGATTTAGGAACAGCACCAATAATTGTTTCAGCTACTTTTCCGTTTTTAAAAAATAAAACTGTTGGAATACTTCTAACACCGTATTTAATTGCTGTTTGCTGGTTTTCGTCAACATCAAGTTTACCAACTTTGACTTTTCCTTCATATTCACCTGCTAATTCTTCGATAATTGGCGCAATCATTCTGCATGGTCCGCACCACGCCGCCCAGAAATCAACAATTACCGGAACTTCAGACTTTAATGCTTCCGCATCAAAGTTTCCATCAGTAAAAGTAAAAGGTTTCATATTACTAACATCTCCTATAAATTAATTATGGTTCTACCGTTAATTGTGTGAAAATTTTGAAATCACTAATCCCGTAGGGATACAATATTGGTAGAAATATTTCAAAACATTAACAGTTAAGTCCCGTTAGGGACGAAATATTATTATTCCTGTTCTCTTAAAATGTATCGCTCATCAAATTCAACCTCATAAGCTTTAAGAAATGATTTATACTCTTCCATAAAAGTTTTCTTTTTATGGTGCTGTTCTTGTTTCTTTATGTAATTGATTACTTTTGATAAATGTGAATGACTGTATGAGAATGCTCCATATCCTTCCTGCCAAGCAAATTTTGAGCGAGTAAACTTCTTTTCATTAATCCATTTTGATGAACTACCTTTTATATCCTGTAGCAAATCAGATAATGATTGATGAGGTCTGTAACCGAGCTAAAAATATTTCGTCCGGCAGCTGCCGGACTATTTACTGTTGCTTGATTTATTTTCTACCAATATTCAGTCCCTTACGGGACTAACATTCTTTACAAATTTACACCACTTTCACACAGTTAGCGATAGAACCAATACTTTTATACTGCACCGTTCTTTTTTAATACTTCTCTTGCAATAATTCCTTTTTGAATTTCACTTGTCCCTTCAAAAATTCTGTTGATACGGGAATCCCTGTAAAATCTTTCAATCGGAAGTTCCCGTGAGTATCCCATTCCTCCGTGAATCTGAACTGCATAATCAGCAATTTTATCTATGGATTCCGAACAGAATAATTTTACAATAGCAGATTGACGATTAACATCTATTTTGGCATCATAATCTACCGCAGTACGGTAAACCATTGAATCCATAGCATACAACAATGTAGCCATTTCAGCAAGCATAAATTGGATTGCCTGGAAGTTCGATATGGACTGATCAAATTGTTTTCTCTGCTTTGCATAATCAGTGGACATTTCTAATAGTTCTTTTGCAGCACCTAAACATGCAGCGCCTAATCCTAATCTGCCGGCATTTAAAGTTTTCATAGCTAAAATAAATCCGCGGCCGTCTGTACCGATTAAATTTTCTTTTGGTATTCGAACATTATCAAATGTAATTGCATTTGTTGTACTTCCTTTAATTCCCATTTTCTTTTCCGGCGGACCTGCACTGAAACCGGGGGTTTTAGTCTCTACAATAAAAGCACTAATTCCTTTATCTGTTCTTGCAAATACAGAAACAATATCTGCAATCCCTCCGTTAGTAATCCATAATTTTTCACCATTGATAACCCACTCATTGCCTTCAAGATTTGCGCGCGTTTTTACATTAAATGAATCCGAGCCTGCTTGCGCTTCTGTTAAACAAAAAGCGCCGATCTTTTCTCCCTTAGCAAGAGGAACAAGAAATTTTTGTTTTTGTTCTTCATTACCCCCAAGAAAAATCACATTAGAACCGATTGATTGATGAGCACCAATAAAAGTTGCCGTGGACATACATCCGCGAGCTATTTCTTCCTGCATCAAACAATAACCGACTTCACCAAATCCACCGCCGCCATATTCTTCGGGAAATACTACTCCTAAAAATCCAAGTTCACCAAGTTTTTGAATTAGTTCTTTTGGAATTTTTTCTTCAGCATCTATCTTAGCTGCAATTGGTTTTATCTCTTTGTTAACAAAATCGCGGGTCATATCCCGCAGCATTTGCTGTTCTTCAGTTAGAGTAAATTCATTCATCAATTCTTCCGGAAATTATTTGTTATATGTTTTTTCACCTATATAATTTACAATGTATTCTCCGCCATCCACACCAATTACATTTCCCGAAATCCAATCAGCTTTTTCATCACATAAAAGTATAATTGCTTTTGCTACTTCTTCAGGTGTTGTAAGTCTGCCGCGCGGATTTTTCAATTTAGCCGTATGAAGCATTTTATCAAACATTGGAATTTTTCTTCCTGCGGGTGTATCAGTAACGCCTGCCATAATTGAGTTACATGTAATACTCATCGGTCCAAGTTCTACTGCAAGTTGACGGATGTGCGATTCCAGTGCGGCTTTAGCTGCAGATACAGCTCCATAATTTGGTATCACTGTATGTGAACCCGCACTAGTAAGAGCAAATATTCTACCATTGTTCGCAAACAGATCTCTTTGGACTAAACCTTGTGTCCAATAAACTAACGAATGAGCCATAACATCTAGAGTCATACTCATTTGTGCCGGAGAAATACTATCGTTTGGATTTTTAGTGATGTATGGTTTTAGAGTTCCGAAAGCAAGAGAATGGATAAGAACATGAACATGAGGGTGTTCTTTGGTTGCGAATCTTTCTTTGATCTCGTCCAATGTATCGTTGATCTTAATTTGATCTGCAGCATTTATATTAAAGAAGACCGCCTTCTGTCCGGTCTTTTCAATTTTTTTGATAACTTGTTGAACTGACGGCATTGTTGCTTGACGATCTAAATGAACGCCAAAAATATTGTAGCCATTCTTTGCAAGTTCAACTGCAGACGCACCTCCAAATCCACTGGAAGCTCCTAGTATTAGCGCCCACTTTTTTTCCATTTATTTTTCCTTTTTTATTTATAACGGCACAAACTTAAGAAATACGAAAATGAAATCAAATCAATCTACTTTGAATGATAACTTTACACAAATTACTTTTAAATTTAAGTAGCCAGATAAACAATTGATTCTTCGCCAAGAAGTTTTTTTACTTTAGGAATGAAATCTGAGTTGAATGAAATTTTATAATTGATATGAAATTCCCGTATAACACCATTATCTTTTATGCAGATAAGAACCGGCAATGTTCCTTCATTCTCTTCAATTAATTTTTTTATTTCCAAAACTGTGTTTGATTGGTTTGAATTCTTATCTATAATAATTCCGATTCTCTTAGTTAGTTTTTGTTTTGCATTGTCGAGTGAAATTGCTTCATCAACATGCAGCTTAACAGCATCTCCACTGCTTTCTAATTTACCCGTTACAAGAATAGTTGACTCAAGTGCAATTAGGTTTTCACATGTTGCAAAAACTTTTGAGAACATCAAACATTCACATGAACCGCTGAAATCATCTAACTTAAAGAACACCATTTGATTTCCGCGTTTGTCTATCTTTGTTCTTACTTCCGTTACAACTCCGCATGCTCTTACTGATTCGTTGAACTTATAAGTTTCCATCTCGCCAAGATGAACTGTTGCAAATGAGTTGTATTCTATTTCGTATTTTCTCAGCGGATGATCGGTTAAATAAAATCCTAACACTTCTCTTTCTTTTGCCAAACGATTTTTTGTTTCCCAAGGAGGAATATCGGGTAGTTTTGGTTCGTAAATGTGCATTGCATCGGAATCACTAGAAAATAAACTATCTGATAGAGAACCTTTTACTGATTGTACTTTGTTACCGAAAGTAAGAGATTCTTCAACCGCTAAAAAGTTCTGCGCTCTTGAACCTCCGCACAGATCGAACGCACCAGCAAGAACTAATCCTTCCAATGTGCGTTTATTTACAACTCGATTATCAACATTCGCACAGAAATCATAAATGTTCTTAAAATTTCTTCCAAGTTTTTCATGCGATGATTCAATAATTTCTACAGCACTAACTCCAACATTTTTTATTGCACTCATGCCAAAAATAATTTGCTTATTCTTAACGCCGAATTTTACAGATGGATTATTGATATCCGGCGGAAGAACTTTAACATTAAGTTTACGGCAATCTTCAAGTAGATTGGTAACTTTATCGGTGTTGCCATATTCATTGGAAAGGTTAGCCGCAAGAAATTCTTCTAAGTAATGAGCTTTTAAGTATGCCGTTTGATATGCAACAATAGAATATGCAACAGCGTGGCTTTTGTTAAATCCGTAATTAGCAAATTTATCTATAGCTTCAAAAATCTCTTCGGCAATTTTTTTTCTGATATTATTTTTAACGGCGCCCTCGGTAAATTTTTCTTTCTGTTCGGCCATAGCTTGCAAATCTTTTTTACCCATAGCACGTCGAAGAAGATCGGCTTCTGCTAAACTCATTCCTGCAACTTTATTTGCGATCTGTATTACCTGTTCCTGATAAACAATAATTCCGTTTGTTTCTTTAAGTATCGGCTCAAGAACTTGATGTAAATATTTTATTTGTCTCTTTCCATTGTTGCGTGCAATAAAGTCATCAATAAATTCCATAGGACCGGGGCGATAAAGTGCGTTCATTGCAGCAAGATCATTTATACTGGTTGGTCTAAGTTTTTTTAGATACTCCCGCATCGGGGCACTTTCAAACTGGAACACTCCGGTTGTCTGTCCCTTGCTGAATACTTCATATGTTTTAGCATCATCAGTTGGAATATTATCAATGTCAATTTCAATTTTGCGGGATTGTTTTACTAACTCGATCGTGTCTCTAATGATGGATAAAGTTCTGAGTCCAAGAAAATCCATTTTTAATAATCCGGCATCTTCAAGATCCTTCATATTAAATTGTGTAACGATCGAATTATCATCACCGTAAATTGCAAGAGGGACGAAATCACTTACTTCACCCGGAGTGATGACAACACCAGCAGCATGTTTAGATGCATTGCGGTTCATTCCTTCAAGAATTTTAGCATACTTAATAAGTTCTTGAATTATCGGGTCATCGGATTTATTAACCCACGCAAGTTCCGGGACTTCATTCAATGCTTGATCGAGATCGTAAACTCGTCCAAACTTTGATGGAATCCATTTTGTAATTTTTTCTACTGTTGGAATTGGAATTTTAAGTACGCGTGCTACATCTTTTAATACCGCACGTGATGATAATCTATTAAAAGTTATAATTTGTGCAACTGAATTCTCGCCGTATTTTTCTTTTACATAATTAATAACCTCACCGCGCTTATCATCGGCGAAATCAACATCTATATCAGGCATTGATTTACGTGCTGGATTTAAGAACCGCTCGAACAATAAATTGTATTTCAACGGATCTACATTTGTTATTCCTAATACATACGCAACCAAACTTCCGGCAGCACTTCCTCTGCCGGGACCAACGGGAATTCCTCTTTGTTTTGCTGCGTTAATAAAATCCTGTACTACTAAAAAATATCCGGCGTAACCCATTTGTTTAATAACATCTATCTCAAATTTGAAGCGTTCCTCGATCTCCGGAGTTATTTTTTTAAACTTACTATCTAATTTTTCTTCAGCAAGTTGTTCAAGATATTCTTCTAAATTTTTTGCTTTGGAATTTTGCGGAATTGGAAATTGCGGAAATTGGTGCCCGTGAAAATCTATTTGTAAATTTATTTTTTCTTCGATCTCTATCGTATTTTCAATTGCACCTTTATAATTCTTGAAAAGCTTTTTCATTTCATCTGCGGATTTGAAATAGATCTGATCGGTTCCGTATCGCAAATCTTTATAATCAACTGTTCCGGTTTTATCGCCAAGTTGAATTAAAATATTATGTGCGATCGAATGATCTTTTTCGATATAATGGATATCATTTGTTGCAACTAATTTAATTCCAAGATCTACAGCGAGTTTAGGCATAGTGTCGAGGATCGGTTTTTCAACATCCATTCCGTGATCTTGAATCTCGAGATAAAAATCATCTCCAAAAATTTCTTTCAATTTTATTGCAGTTGAACGGGCTTTAGTATAATCATCATTAATGATCGGTGTTGAGATTGGTCCGGCAGGACAAGCTGATGTACAAATTAATCCTTCACTATATTTGGCGAGTATTTCAAGATCAATTCTTGGCCGATAATAAAATCCTTCAATGTAACCTATTGTTGTAAGCTTCATCAGATTTTTATAACCGATCTCATTCTTTGCCAGCAAGAGAAGATGATTATAAGGTTTTGATTTTTTTTTCAGATTATCCGGATCATCTCCTTTTCTATCGAAACGTGTTCCATCAATTACAATGTAAGCTTCCATTCCAACAAGCGGTTTGATCCCTTCCTTCTTTGCTTTCTTGTAGAACTCCGCCGAACCAAACATTACTCCATGATCAGTTAAAGCAACTGCATGCATATTATTTTTTTTAGCTGCAAGAATTAGATCTTCAACCGTGCATGCACCGTCCTGCAGACTGTAATGAGAATGGTTATGTATGTGAACAAAATCTGACATTCTTCTAGATACTCGATACTAGTTACTAAATACTTGATACTTGATGCTGGATACTGGTGAAATCTAAATTCTACATTCTGCACTCATTTTGTTCCCGTATGACCGAACCCGCCGTCACTACGAGTGCTATTATTTAGTTCATCTGAAACTATTAAGCTCGCACGGTAAACTTTTGAAACAACCATCTGAGCAATTCTATCGCCGCGTTTAATAATAAAATCTTCGTCGCTGAAATTAAATAGGATTACTTTTATCTCTCCGCGGTAGTCGGAATCAATTGTTCCCGGTGAATTTAAAACTCCGATTCCATTTTTTGCTGCGAGTCCGCTGCGTGGACGAATTTGTATTTCATATCCGATTGGGATTTCTACTTTTAGATTTGTCGGAACTAATCCAACTTTACCTTTTTCAATTTTCATTTCAGTTTCAACAGCGGCACGAAGATCAAGACCACTGCTTCCTTCAGTAGCATACTCAGGCAGAAGAATATCTTTAAATTTATCCGTGATATGTTGAATTTTTATTTGTACTGATTCCATAATGTCTTCTAGAATTGTGATGAAAAGTTATAATAAAAGAATTTTTTTTTCTTCTTGTTTTTAAAATACTTAGAAAAGGTAAAAAACTACTTGACACGAAAAAGCATTTTAACTAAACGGATAATTTTATTTTTCTCTACGACTCGCATAGCTAATAACGAACCAATAAAACAAAAAAGTAAAATAAATTTATACAGCAAGGTTAATCCTACTTCATAATAGACATAATAATAGATTATACATGTAATAACTATTGTAGCTAAGATTTTAAATACTTTACCGAATTCATATTTTATCTTGTAATACTTTTGAGAGAAGAAATACAATCCGGTTGCCATAACAATATAACTTGCTAAAGTTGCTAATGCTGCACCAATGAGACCAAGAACTGGTATTAACAAAATATTTACAACAACATTAACCAGCGCTCCGGCTCCGGTTACAAAAGGAAAATATTTTGTTTTCTCTTCAATATAAATTCCAGCTTGAAAGTTGTAATAGATTCCGTTGAAAAGATAACCGAGAAGAATAATCGGGACAATTGCAATACCGCTTAAATATTCTTTACCAATAATTGATTTCCCGGGCAGGAATTCGAACCTGGCAAAATCTTCTACAAATAAAGTAAGAACAATCCAGATCATACTTGATACAAGTAAAAACAGCGTTAAAACTTTTGCAAATATTTCTTTAGCATTTTTTTCTTTAGCATTATTCAGAAAAAACGGCTGCCAAGCAAATTGAAACATCGAAACAAAGAGCATCATGAATATGCCGAGCTTGTAGTTCGCCTGGTATATACCAAGCGTAGATTCATTTGTCATAGCCAATACAACAGGACGATCTACTACCTGAACAACCATTGCTGCTAAACTTGCCGGTAAATACGGAATACCAAATTTCAAAAGCTTTCGTAAAAGATTTTTATCGATTTTGATGGAAATCAGTTTAAATATTTCGGGTGTTAGAACTAAAAAAGAAAAAGCCGATGCAACAAGATTAGCCAAAAATATTGCTTCAATACCAAGTTTGTATTTTAAAACTAAGATAAAATTTAGAGCAAGATTTAAAATAATGTTTGAGAGTTTTATTGAGGTAAATTTTCCCGATTTTCTTTCTAACCTTAGGTTAGCAAATGGCACAAGAGCTAACGTATCAAAAATCAAAATGAATATTAAATAGTAATATAGTTTTGAATACTCATTAGGAATTTCCATTAATCTTGAAAACGGAGTTTTTAAAAAATATAATATTACTGCCAGCAAAATTGTTGTTAACGTAACGAATAGATAAGCAGTCGAAAAAGTTTTTTTCTTTTCTGTGTTTTCTTTTAAGGATGCATATTTCATAAAAGCTGCATCCATTCCGTAGATAAAAAATATGTTTAGAAAGGCAAGGTAAGCGTAAATGTTTGAGTAAATTCCAAAATCGTGTGTGTTAATTACATTGGTGTAAAATGGAATTAGAAAAAATCCTAGAAATCTTCCGATTATCGTGCTTATTCCATAAATCGCTGTGTCTTTAGTAAGTTCTTTTATCTTTTCTAACATTTCAAAACTTAATCCGGCCGAAGTATTTTTTCTCCGGTAAACTTTAATAATTATTTTTGGAAAAACGGTTCCAATGCAGCTATATAATCTTTAGGAGGACGAACGGCTTTTTTTATATCTGTTCTAATAAAAATATGAGTTGTAAATCCTTCAGCAATCAATTCATTTGTATTTTTTCTTTTTACAACATACTCAATGTGAACTTTGGGAGAGTACAATTCTTTAACACATGCATGGATTTCAAGAATGTCGTCGTAGACTGCAGGAAGATAATATTTTATTCCGGCTTCTATTAAAGGTAACTGATAACCTTTTTTTTCAACTTCGCTGTAAGGTAGTCCTGTTGCTCTTAATAACTCAGTTCTTCCAACTTCAAAATATTCCAAATATTTTCCGTTATAAACAAATTGCATTTTATCAGTATCGGCATATCTAACCCGGATTTCCGTAACGTGTGTGAGCATAAAGTAATTTGAATTTTTTCAGATTTAGAAAAAAAATTTAAACTCAAAACCAAAAAAAATATTTTTGAATTTTGTACTTTGAAATTAATATTTATTATTCAACATACATTCCCATCTTAGCAAATTTTTCAAGACGGTTTTGAATCAACTTCTCAGGCTTAATTTTAATTAACAATGAAAGTTCTTCTTTCAAAACGGATTTTAATGTGCTTGCAATTTGTAAATGATCCTTATGTGCACCGCCCAATGGTTCTGGGACAATCCGATCAATAATACCTTGTTCTAATAAATCTTCAGCCGTTAGTTTTAATGCTTCGGCGGCAGTTTCTTTATATTCCCAACTTCTCCATAAAATACTCGAACAAGATTCCGGACTAATTACCGAATACCAAGTATTTTGTAACATTAAAACTCTATCGCCAATTCCTATTCCTAATGCACCTCCGCTAGCGCCTTCACCGATAATTGTAACAACGATCGGAACGCGTAGACGGCTCATCTCTAAAAGATTTCTGGCAATTGCTTCTGCCTGTCCGCGTTCTTCAGCTTCAATTCCCGGATAAGCGCCCGGAGTATCAAGCATAGTAATAACCGGGATTTTGAATTTCTCGGCAAGTTTCATTAAGCGTAATGCTTTGCGGTAACCTTCAGGATTGGACATTCCGAAATTTCTATAAACATTGGATTTAGTATCCCGTCCTTTTTGATGACCGATGATCATAACCTTTTGTTCATCAATCATTGCTAATCCGCCAACAATTGCTTTATCATCCTTGAACAATCTATCTCCGTGCAGCTCAACAAAATTTTCTGTAATCAGATAGATATAATCCAGAGTATAAGGACGCTCCGGATGACGGGCAAGCTGAACACGCTGCCAACGGGTAAGATCGTTATAAATATTTTTCTTGAGTTGAAAAACTTTTTCTTCGAGTGTTTTTATCTCATCAGATATATTAAGACGCCCTTCATACTTCCGCATTTCATCAATCTTTTTTTCAAGTTCAATTATGGGCTTCTCAAAATCCAGTATATTTTTTGCCATTTCTACTCCGCACTAAAAAACATTTTTGAAAGTGTCTTTCCCAGTATTTCGAGGTCTAACCAAATGTTTTGATTTTTTGCGTAAAAGATATCCAGCTTTTTTATTTCTTCTGTATCATTCTCTAAAAAATTTTCTACGAACCAGAATCCGGTCAATCCGGTTTTTCCAACATATAAATCACCGTGATAAGAATTATCACGTGGTCCAACAAAACTTTTCTTTCCTATGAAGACACCCGGGATTCCGAGGATGAATTGAGTGAATTTACTCTTTTTTGATCTTAGCTTCTGAAATAAATATATGAAAGGATAAACCAAAAACAAAATTATGGATGCAAGTATTATATCCAAGATCTGTTTAGATGCGCGGTGAAAATACGAAGAAATATTATACTGCACTTTCAGCAATGGAATATCATCCAACATTGTTATGGATGATTTGCCGACCAGATAATCTAATTCTTTACCCGCAACAAGAAACTCGGCATTTTCTACTTGACATTCAGCAACAACAGAGAACATTTGATTGAACGATAGATCATCGGAAGAGAAAATTACTTTATCAACTTTTTCATCAGCAATTATTTTTTTTATGTTATCAACCGTTCCAAGTATTTTATAATTGCCGATCTTCCCACCGATATTTTTTCTTGTTAATCCAATAATTCCAACAACTTGATAAAGTTTCGTGAATGTTGATTTCAATTTTGATGCAAGTTCTTCTGCTTTAGATTCACTTGCTACAATTAATGTACGTGATTTTCTTGTATCCGTCTCAAGTCCAATCTTAAAAATTACTTTAAGAGCAATTCTCCAGAAGAAAAAGAAAACAAGAACAAGTGCATACGTTATTAATACAACTGCACGGCTGAATGCTACTTGTTTGAAGAAATAAGTTAGTGCTGATAAAAAGATCATTCCAAACAATAGAGAAATAACTGTGCGTAAAATTGAAAATGATTTTTTACTATACGAACCGCCAATAGACGATATAATAATTTGAATAAATGCCGGAATAAAATATACCCAAGGTTTTGCATAATCCGGAAATCCTCTCCAATGCTCATTAGAATATATATTTACAGCAAGAAGAACTGATATTGAAAAAGTAAAGAAGTCAACAATAATTGAAAGAAACGCAAGTTTATAAACATTTGCAAAAGCAATTAGTTTTCTAAAAAGAATTGCTATCTGAAGAATTGATTCAACAATGAATGAGGAAGAAAAATGTTTACGGACAAAAAGATGCATAGCATCGTAAAAGATTTTTGTTTCATCCAAACTGCTTCTCTTTGTGCTTTCTCCTTTGTAATGTATAATCTCTGTGTTGTGTACATAAAAAACTTTATACCCGGATTTTTGCGCCCTGTAACAGAGATCAAGATCTTCGCCATACATAAAAAATTGCTGATCGAATCCGCCGATCTTCTCATAGACTTCTTTTCTCATCATCATGAATGCACCGCTAACAGCATCAACTTCGTAAGTTTGATTCTCATTGAGGTAGGTTAAATTATAACGCGCGAACAAACGGCTTTTCGGAAAAAGTTTACTCAATCCCATAACTTTTGTAAATGATGTCCATGGTCCAGGGAAACTTCTTCTACATGCAAGCTGTAATGAACCATCGGGATTTAATACTTTACAGCCGGCAATTCCAACTTGAGGAGTTTTATTAAAGAACCCCAACATTTTTAATAAAGTATCTTCTCTAACTATTGCATCGGGATTGATTAACAAAAAATATTTCCCTTTAGCAGCTTCCATTGCTTGATTATTAGCCGAACCGAATCCAACATTTTTTTTGTTGGCTATTAATTTAATATTTGGAAATTTCTCTTGAAGAATTTCAACGCTGCCGTCATCCGAAGCGTTATCAACAATAATTATTTCCGTAGAAATATTTTTTACCGCATTACGTATCGAATCCAGAAGATTAAGTAAAAATTCTTTTACGTTATAATTGATAATTATTATTGAGAGGTCAATCATTGCGCTCTTAATTTAATGTACCGAAAATGCTTTTCAATCTTAGCTTCCACACCATAACAACTGCCTCGCGAACTATTTTCTTAGACATCTTTGAAGTACCATGTACTCTATCCACAAAAGTTATCGGAATTTCAATAAGCTTAAATCCTTTTTTCCATGCTTTAAAATTCATTTCTATCTGGAATGAATAACCATTAGAGTGAATTGCATCAAGATCTATCGCTTCCAATACTTTACGGCGGAAGCATTTAAATCCTCCGGTTCCATCTTTAACCGGCATCCCGGTAATAATTCTTGAATAAAGATTAGCGAAATAACTTAATAATAATCTTCTTATCGGCCAGTTGATAACACGTACTCCATCAATATATCTGCTGCCTATTATTAGATCATGATCATTTACTTCTTCCAAAAATCTTTTAATCTCTTTAGGATCGTGCGAAAAATCAGCATCCATCTGAACAGCGCAATCATATCCGTTCGCCAGCATGTATTTAAATCCGGCAACATAAGCTGTACCGAGTCCCATCTTGCCCATTCGCTTAATAACTTTTACACGGGAATCATTTTTGCTGATTTCATCAACGGCATTTGCTGTTCCATCCGGAGAATTATCATCCACAATTAAAATATCAAGTGAAGGATAAGATGCAAGAAGATCGGGAATCAGTTTTCTGATATTGTTAATTTCATTGTATGTAGGAATTATTACTATCGCTTTCATAATAAAATTTAATTTTAATCGTAATGACCTTTGCCGAATAATACTACAAAAATAGTTCTGAAAATTATTTTAAAATCCATTCTTAAACTCATGTTTTCAATATAGAATAAATCATAACGAAGTTTAACTTTAACATCCTCTATTGTCTCATCGTATTTATGTTTTACTTGCGCCCAACCGGTAATTCCGGGTCTTACTTTTAATCTTCTTTTGTAAAGCGGAATTTCATGAGAAAGTTTTTCAACAAAAAACGGTCGTTCAGGACGCGGTCCCACGAAACTCATGTCGCCTTTCAGAACATTAAATACTTGCGGAATTTCATCAAGCCGAGCTATACGAATGAATCTACCAATTTTAGTAATTCTTGGATCATCTTTTGCAGACCAAACCGGACCGGTATGTTTTTCGGCATCTGCAATCATTGTTCTAAACTTTACCATCTTGAAAACTTTTCCGTTCATTCCGGCTCGTTCTTGTTTAAAAAATACTGGACCTTTGCTATCTAATTTAATTAACAGAGCCGCTAATAAAGTTGCAGGCGAAGTTAAAACAATAAGTACAAAAGACAGAATTATATCCATCAACCTTTTTATTTTCTTTTCCCACTCGGGCATCAGTTCAGGCATTACATCAATCAGAGGAAAACTATAAAGCTGAGAGATCTTTGCCTGCCCGCTTATTATATCATAAAGATCAGGAACGATTTTTATCTCAACATTTTTCCCTTCACAACGTGAAATAACTTCAAGAATAGTTTCTTCTTCATGCCGTCCTAGAGAAATTATAACATTTTTAATCTGATAATTTTCCAAAACTGATTCTAAATTGTAAATTGTATCTACAACAGAAATATTTTTAAATGAATTGTTAAGTTGAGAACCGTCAACATCAGCATAAGCTACAACATCAAGACCAAGTTCTCTGAATTTCAGAATTGAATTGTGAATTTCGTTCGCTTTAGAATTGAATCCAACAATAAGTGCATTTCTTCTTCCAATTCCTTTAATAAGAAGTCTTCGTTGAAGACTTCTAATGAATAATCTTCCCACACTAACAACAAACAGAAAAATTCCCCAGTAAAGGAAAATATAAAATCGTACTGAAGTAGTAACGCCGTTTGAGTAATCATCATACAATACTAAAAAGAACAAAATGAAAACGCCGACAAATGATGCTTTGAACAAAGTAGATAATTCATCGAATCTTGAGAGAGCAAACCAGGTACGGTACATTCCAACAAAAGTAAAAAAGATAAGCCAATAAAAATAAACGGCGATCATTGAAAGAAGTATATCTGGTTGGGCGATTAATTCGAACCAACCGGTTTGAACTCGTACGTAGAAAAATAAAATCCACGCAAGATTAACTGCTATAAAATCAGTGGTAAGTATTAAAAATTTTTCGGTTCGTTTGTTCATATAAGATTTTTTTGTAGCGTAGATTCTTAATCTGCGCAGGTTGTTTAATAACACAGATTAAGAATCTGTGTTACAGTTTTACAATTTTGTTAAAACTTTATCAGAAATAAAATCTCCTATTGATAACGAAGCGGTAGCCGCAGGAGAAGGTGCATTACAAACATGAACAACTTTCTTATCTTCAACAATATAAAAATCATCAAGTAAACTTCCGTCTTTTAAGCATGCTTGAGCCCGGACACCGGCACCGCCGGGTGCAAGATCATCTGCAGTTACTTCTGGTATCAATTTGTTTAAAGCTTTCACAAATGCTTTTTTGCTATACGATCTGTAAAACTCGCCTAATCCCATTCTCCAATGTTTTTTAATCAATTTATTAAAGCCGCTCCAGGAAAAAGTTTCAAAAGTATCGAGTAAATTAAAACTTGTTTTTGTATATCCTTCCCGTTTAAAAGAAAGAACTGCATTCGGTCCGCATTCTCTTTCTCCATTTATCATTCTTGTAAAATGAACTCCTAAGAACGGAAAAACCGGATCGGGTACAGGATAAATGAGAGCATTCACTAAATTATTTTTTTCTTTCTTCAATTTATAATACTCACCGCGGAAAGGAACAAGACGTAACTGCAAATCCGGATGAGTCATTTTTGTAATTCTATCTGCAAATAATCCCGCACATGTTACAATAACTTTGGATTTGAAAACACCTTTCGAAGTAATTACTTCACATTCATCATTCTTAATTAATAGATTTTTTACTTCGGTATTGAATTCTATTTTCCCTTCTGCGCGTTTAATCAATTCAAGATATTTTTCCGATACTTCGCTGTAATCAATAATTCCGGTTTGAGGAACAAAAATTCCCGCAACACACTCTACGTGCGGTTCAATTTCTTTTACTTCCTCACGTGTTAATCTTTTTAATCCTACAAGACCATTCTTGTTTCCACGATCAAGAATATTTTCCATTAAAGAAATTTCTTTCTCGGTAACTGCAACAATCACTTTCCCGCAAATATCATAACGGACTAGATTCTCGTTGCAGAAATCAATCAGCATTTTATATCCGCGAACGCAATTCTGAGCTTTCAAACTTCCGGGTTTATAATAAATGCCGGAATGAATTACACCGCTGTTATTTCCCGTCTGATGTTTTGCTACATTATTTTCTTTTTCCAGTATAAGTAGTTTTAGTGAGCGATTCTTTTCTAGAATCTTCAACGCAGAAGCTAATCCGACAATACCTCCCCCAACAACAATCACGTCATATGTCATTTTAAATTAATCCAAAATAAATGATCAATGGAAATTCATTTTACAACTGATTAGTAGGAAACATACTATTACTTTAGTTTTTATTTTTCTCTTACAATGAAATATTTTTAAATATAAAAAGCATGACACAAAAATCTACAAATTTTGATAGTATTCCAATTATTGCAAAGAAACCGCGAAAAAAATTCAATGTTTTTTTGACACCAAGAAACGGTCGGCAAGAGGTATTGCGGTTTGGTTAAGAACCATCTGTATCGCTTGTCCCATTGATTGTGATAGGACATTTTTGGCAAGTTATTGAAAAAAGAAAAAAACAATGAAGTTTTGAAAACACAAAATTTTTTATTTAATCAACAATCGAAATACAAATCAGAGTAATAAAAACAGATTCTTCTGAAATCATTACAACTATCCGGGATTATTTGACAAATGTTTTTTTAAGTAAAAAACTGCCTGATCTCCCAGATTGGCAGCATTAAGTTCCTTAGCACGTTTGGAAAACTTTGAAATATCTTTTTTCGAAAAAAGAGAATTCTTGGGATTAATCAAATATGAGTGTAGGTCATTTAGTGGTATGTTCATTAAATATTGTTCACTTCCCCAGAATTGAAAAGCTGTCGAGTCATAAATAACGTTGCTAAGCTCAAAGTTTGTTCTTTTAGAAAGAATTTCGATACTCTTAATAGAATGAAGATAAAAATGTCTTGGCGCATCTATCTGTACCCATTTCATTCCATAGTTCTTCCATGCATAAGAAGAAACAGTCGGAACTCTTATTACACAATAGCCGCCGGGTTTTAATAAATCAGATGCAATTTTTAATATCTTTTCTTGGTCGGGAATATGTTCAAGCGAATGATGAAACATTATCACATCCCATTTGCCTTGAACCTCGTGGATATTTTTTTTTTGAATTCTTAAACCATTTCCATATTCAATATCTTTCTCATTAAAAGGATCAATTCCAAGAAGGTTTTTAAATCCAATTTCACGAAGGGCGTGTAAAAATATGCCTGCTCCACATCCAACATCAAGAATATTGCAGTCTTTTCTTATCGAAATGTGAGCAAGTGATCTGTACTCTATTGCCGGATATTTGGCATAAAATAGTTTTCCAATAATTCCTCTATTGAAAACAGCATATTCATTTCTCAAATTTTTCACTAACCTCTCAATTATATTCAAATTCGAGACTGATTTATATGAATAGTAGCCATCGGTGTAATACTTTGAAATATCTGAAGGGAAACTTTCAATCTGCAGACAATCGCACATTGAGCATTGGAAATAAAGAAAGACATCTCTATATCCAAGCATCATTTCTTGCGCTTCATATTGTTGATTATTTATTTTATTGCCACAGATTCTACATTGCATATTTCAACCTTGATAAAGTAAAGGGCGGTTCTAAAAATATCAATATCCTCTGCGGACTTTGCGTTTTCTTTGCGTTCTCTGCGTTAAATATTTACATACGATAATTTTTAGAACCGTCCTAAAGAGAATCTAATATTATAACGAGCTTCCCTTTATTCTTAGAGTAATTTAAAATAATAATTTGATCTATTCAAATGAGCGCAGTATAGTTTTGAGAAAGCAGCTCATTAATGAACTGTTTGACGAATAACTATTTGTACTCCATTTTCACCTACCCACTAATTATCTTGGAATAAAGCTCGTCAACTTTTTCTTATCTGCTGCCTGTTCACCCCAACAGTATTTAGTTTACTCGATTTATGGATTAATTAAGTCAAAATACATCGGCATTTAATTTTTCAATAATATATATTTCGTCAGATTTGAAAAACTTCAGGCATCATTATGCTCAACCAAAATAATAGAATGATTAGCATCATAGATAAGCTTATTTATTTTTTTTCTATAGTTTTTCTTTTGAGTCTTACTAATTCGATTTTTGTAAATCAGATTGGTTATTATTTCTCGTTGATTTTCATTGTAGTCAGATTTTACTTAACCAGAGAAAATCCTTTTTACAAAACCGGTCTTGAGTACGCATTTCTTTTTTATATCGCAGCAGAAATACTTTCGACAGTCTTCTCTATAGATCCGGCTCACTCATTTCGTAATCTTCTGAAAAGATTTTTTCTTATTCCCATCATTTATACTTTTGTTTATTCAGCAAAAGATTTTGAAAGTACAAAACGGTTTGCACTTATTTATCTTGGTGCTGCTCTGGCAACGATGTTTGTTTACCTTGGATTGTCATACAATTATTTCGTAAACAATTTTTATCAACTTTATGAATCCGGTCCAGCAACTTTTCAGTATCCGATTACATCGAGCGAGCTAATGAGTTTTTCACTTGTCTTTCTCTTTGCTTTTTTAATCAGCGAGAAGATGTCGAGAAAATATCGAGTATTAGTTTTAGTTTTTTTTATAATAAACCTTTTAGCATTACTTGCAACATACAAACGAACCGGATGGATGGGTGCAGCTGCCGGAATTTTATTCGTCATAGTACTTGGTAGAAAAAGGATTCTATTAATTCCTGTATTATTGCTGCTAATCGCAAGTGCATTCATCGAGAAGAATATTAGTGAGATTCATATTTATTCTTATAAACAGAATGGATTAGTTACAAAAATCGAATTGAAAACCGAGGGGCGAGCATATTCTGTTCTTCCCGAAGGTAATGTGTATTACGTAAGTGATTTTGAGAATGGTTTGACAAAATTTCAAGATAATAATGTTCTTGATAAATATGATCTTGGTTCACCTGTCGTAGATTTCAAAAAATGGCAAGACGATTTTTATGTTGCGAATTTGATAGACACCCGTTTTGTACTGATGAATAAGGACGCAAATAATAAACTGAAAAGAGTGGATGAATTCATAACACCCGGATTTACAAGCGACTGGTGCGTATCAAACAGATTTATCTACGTGATTGACAGCGATAGCGGTTTAACAGTGTTTAGAAATCCTTCCGACATAAAAAACAAAATTAGATTTTCAAAGAATATAGGAAGAGATTACCAAAAGATTTTTGTTGATTCATCTTTTGTGATTCTGTTCTCAAAGTCCAAAGAACTAACCGTATTCTCTTTGAAGAATTCTTTACCCGACAAATTAATAATCACAAAGAAATTCTCCGATACAAGCGAACTAATTTTCTACAAAGATTCTAAATTGATTGTCTCGGAAAATAACGGACTCAAATTATATTCGATCGAGTCTGATAAAATTGTAACTACAGATGTTAACGAAAAAATATCCGGTGCCTTCAGCGCAATTGAAAGTGAAAACAAATTATTCATCACAACTACCAGGAAAGACATTGTTGAATTGGAATTGCCACTGAAGAATAAACTCAATATCAAATCATTTTTCAATTTAGGTTTTATGCCAAAAAGTATTGCCTATGGTAACGGAAACTTGTTTGCCTCTCAAGTAAAAAGAAGCCGGTTATTAAGCTCGGTTGATTTGTATATCCCCTCAAATTTTTCGCGATTAGCTTTATGGAGAGCTGGATGGCTGATTTTTATGGATCACCCGTTAGTTGGCGTAGGCGATATTGATTTAGCTGAATCGTATAAACAGTACAAAAGAAATTTCGATAAAGAAATTCAAGGACATCTTCACAATAATTACATTCATCTGTTGGTAACTTTGGGAATCTTTGGTTTTACTGCAGCGATGTTTTTACTCTTAAGGATTTTTATTATTCACATAAAAAATTATTATGTTCTTAAAGACGAACCTTTTGCAGCATCCTACGCACTTGGCGCAGCCGGATCGTTTGTTGCTTTTATTGTTGCGGGATTGACGGAATGGAATTTTGGCGATCATGAAATTATTACTATGGTTTGGTTTATGCTTGCCCTCAGTATTTCTTTTGTAAAAAACAAGAAAAATAAAATTGCTTAGTTGCCAGATTGATTTAATGCGCTTTAGTATTTTGTGTTAACATTTGCCAGATAGTTAGAAGTATGATCTGAACATCTAACCAAAAATTCCAATTCTCGATATACCAGATATCATATTCAATTCTTTCAATGGTTCTTTTTCTATTCTCGTCCGGGTCGGCAACGTCTCCTCTTAGCCCGTGAATTTGAGCCCATCCTGTTAGACCGGGTTTAACCAGATGACGTAATTTAATAGCATTGAAATATTGAATGTATTCTTGGTTGAATGCAACCGCATGAGGACGGGGACCAACTACAGACATTTCTCCTTTAAGAACATTCCAGAATTGGGGGACTTCATCAAGATTAGATTTTCTTAAAAATTTCCCAATCTTCGTAACTCGTTGGTCGTTTTCGATTGTTGGATTAAAATAATTTTCATGAACTTTTTCCTCCACGTACATCGAACGGAATTTGAAACACCGGAATTTTTCATTCTTTAAGCCAATACGGTCTTGAATAAAAAAGATTGATCCGCGTGATGATAATTTAACTATAATTGAAATCAACGGAATCAACCAGCTTAGAACAAGAATCAATACTGCAAGCGAGAAGAATATATCAAATGTTCTCTTAACAAATCGCCATTGAATCTCAGCCAGCGGTTCATCGCGAACGGTAATAATTGGAAAATTTCCAATTGTGCTCAATATAAATTTTTTGGAGAGAAACTGAAAATAATCTGGTATGATATGCGTTCTTACAGCATTTTTGTTGCAGATATTAATAATACGGCTGAGTTTGTGAGAATCGCAGTTTGGAATTGCAATTACCACTTCGTCAATTTTTTGTTCAATTAAAATCTCGCTTAGACTTTCTAATCCGCCTAAATATTTTTCGCTTGTACTCGGGTTTTCATCAATAAATCCAACGATCTTAAAACCAAAATTCGGATTCGATTTAACTAGCTTAATAAACTCGATGCCAATACTATTAGCGCCAATGACGGCTAAATTTCTAATATACTTACCTTTTTCTCGCAGTACACTTTGAATCATTCTGAAAGAGATTGTTCTGAGACCCACAAGAAGAACAAGAAACACAAAATAAAAGATGATAAAATTACGTGTGAATAAATCTTCCTTTTTTACAAAGATGAAAATAATAGCGGCAACAATCTGAACTAAAGCATTTTTAAAAATAATGGTTGCTTGAAAGAAAAATTCATGCGGGCTAAAATTGTCATAGAAATCAGTTACATTTGTTGTGAAATACCATACGATGTTAAGTGTAAACAGCAAAAAAAACATATACGGTCTTTGATAAAGAATGTGCAGCGACTGGGCAAGCCATGCAGCTAAAAAGAATGTTATATTAAGCAGCAGTAAATCTATCATTAGTTTGATAGAGTAAAGTGATTTTTGGTTTACTATCATATGCGGTCTTTAATTAAAAGGTGTCTATAATATAATCTTCTATACAATAATTTTTTTAATTATAATAGAATAATTAAATGTGGCTTGAAAGTAATTATACCACTTAAAGAGAAAGAGTGCAATAATCTGACTCCCTAAGCTCGTTTACTGTCCATACAAAATTAGGAAAACTTTTTCGGTCAATAATAAGTTAAAATGATTTCCGTAATAATCGTCCAATACAATAACAGCCTGCTAACTCATACAGCTATCGTATCATTTAGAAAATATCATACCTGTAACTATGAAATTATTCTGGTAGATAACGGTTCAACGGAACCGAACGCGGTTGATTTTGCAAAAGACATTCCTAACCTCAAATTAATTTGTCTCGATAAAAATATTGGATTTGGAAAGGCAAATAATCTGGCTGTTCAAAAATCCTTAGGAGATATTTTACTCTTTCTTAATAATGATACGGTAACAACCTCAGAGTTCATATCTAAGATTGAAGCAGAATTTTATAAAGACTCTTCAATTGGAATTATCGGACCAAAACTTTATAATCCCGATGGGTCATTACAATTATCGTATGGAAAACTACCTTCGGTATTCGTCGAATTTGCAGATAAATTATTTTACGCTCTGGTTGATAAGAAGAACAAATTGGTGCTGAACTATCTCAAGAAAAAATATGTAAAGAAGGAATTTACTGGATGGGTAACAGGAGCCGCCTTATTTATTAAAAAAAAATTGTTTTTAGAAATGAATGGATTTGACGAATCATTCTTTATGTATTTTGAAGACAAAGATCTGTGTAAACGCGTTAATGATTCGGGTAAAAAAGTTGTTTTTTTTTCCGAATCATCTCTAATTCATTTGCGTGGCGCAAGTCTTAACGAGCCCAACAGAGAATTTCTTAACAGGAAATACCGCGAAAGTCAGCTGATCTATTATAAGAAACACAAAACAAAATTTGAGCAAATATTACTGAAAGCATACTTGAAAATATCAGGCAAAACGAATTGAGGAATATCAAAATAAAAATATTAATGTTGATTGATGAAGCTAAGATAGGCGGAGGGCAGCAGCATTTACTTTGGCTTGTTCAAAAAATTGATAAATCAAAATTCAAAATTGAGGTTGCATGTGAGGAAAATGGCTATCTGGTTGATGAACTTAGAAAAAATAATATCAAAGTTCATCGGCTCGATATTTCCAATAGTCTAAGTGTAAAATCATTTATATCAACATATCTTCTTCTAAAAAAGGTTTCTGCCGATATTATACATACACATGGCGGTACAGCGGGCTTTTATGGAAGACTGGCTTCGATAATTAATTACAAAGGAGTAGTCGTTCATACTTATCATGGAATTCACTATTTAAATTTTGATAAAAAAATTTTGGGGAGATTATATAAATTTATTGATAGATTCTTATTAAGATTTACTGATTGCACAATTTGTGTCGCTCAAAAGGATTTCGAAATTGGATTAAAAGAAGGAATTGTTAAAAAGGAAAATTCTATTGTAATACATAATGGCGTTGACGTTGAAAAATTTTCCCTTACTAACAAGAATTCAGATTTTAAGATCAACCTAAAAAATGAAAATGATTCTATTATTATTGGTTCGGTGGGGCGTCTCCATTATCAAAAGGGGTATGAGTATTTAATTGATGGTTCTAAATCAGTACTTGAAAAATTTCCAAATGTTAAGTTTGTATTAATTGGCGATGGAGAGCTACGAGGTAGTCTAGAATCACTAGCTAAGAAAAATGGAGTGTATAATTCATATTCTTTTATGGGAAATCAAAAAGATATCCCCGAACTTTTGGCGCAAATGGATATCTTTGTTTTACCCTCATTATGGGAGGGATTACCGCTTGTTATTCTTGAAGCGATGGCAGCCAAGAAACCGATTGTAGCAACAGAAGTAAACGGGACTGTTGAAATAATTGAATCCGGTAAAGATGGAATACTCGTTCCCCCAAAGAATTCAACTGCCCTTTCTTTAGCATTAATTCGCCTCTTAGAGGATAATGAATTCTGCAAAGTAATAGCATCAAATGCTTATGAAAAAGTTGTACGCGACTTTAATATTTCTAATATGATAAATGAAACAGAAAATCTTTACCTCAAACTTTTACTGAAAAAAGAAAATGCTTAAAAAATGGCTGCCTAGTTTAATCGGTCTGAGCGCTTTTGCTTTATTGGGTCGTTTGCTCGGTTTTGTTCGGGAAGTTTTAATGGCTTCTAAATTTGGTGCAAACGAAATTACCGATGCATATTTAACCACTCTCTTATTGTTCGATATTGCAATAGCCACTAACTCATCCATTCTTTCCGGCACATTATCCTACGCAGCAAATATCAAAAACCTAAAAAATATTTCCGGCTCGCTTTCTAAAGTTGGGTTGAAATCATTTGCAGCTCTGTTTGTATGCGCGCTTTTATTTTATCCCTTAGCAGATAAACTCATTCCATTGATATTTACACGTTCACAGTCAACGGCGCAGATTATCATCGAAGCATCCCGGTTATTTTTAATTCTCGCTTCCTTTCTTGTAGCAAATGGAATTTTTTCTGCTCTTCTTCAAATGAAAGGTGATATTACAAATCCCGGGAGATTAATCATCTTTTTGAATGTTTCATCAATCGCGTTTCTAATTCTTTTCACAAAGTACTTTGGAATTGTTTCTCTTCCGCTTGGATTCCTTTTTGGTGGCGTTCTCTTTTTTGTTTATCAACTTTATTTGATTCAAAGAATTCAACCCGTTGAATCAGATAATTCAGATACGAGTAAATTCAATATACTGGGTTGGGGCGTTGTTGTTTTGATGGTGTTTGGTAATTCTCTGCTGCCAAGCGTTTCCGGTTTATTAGAAAGATATTTTGCATACTCTTTTGTTGAAGGAACATTTTCTCATTACCAGTATGCTGCAAAGATAATGTTGCTGCCACTTACAATCTTTAGTTTTGCAATCAGTACATCTCTTCTTCCCATTCAGACAAAATCAATTGCAGAAGGAAATGAAAAAGAATTTTTGAAGGCAACAAATAATGGTATCCTTTTTTCGGTTGTAACCTCTTCCTTTTTTGTACTTCTCTTTTCAGTTTTAGCTGAGCCAATAATTCAGCTAATTTACCAACGAGGACATTTCACATCAAACGACACCATGGAAACATCTTTTGCTTTGAAGGTAATGTCGCTTGGGCTGATTCCATTTCTTCTAAATCCGTTGATAGCTAACATTTTTTATTCATTGAAAGCAATCAAGAATATCATTTTAATAAATCTAATTTTCATTATAATCCAAGCCGTTATTCTTTTTATCCTTTCAAAAACATTTTCCGGCATCGAAACACTTACAATAGCTTGGGCAATCTTTGTATGGATAAACAACAGCGCACTGCTTTACTATCTTGCACGAGTAAAAGGAGTTCGATTTGATAAGGAAATAATGTTTAAACTATTCCTGATCATAATGAGCACGGTAGTTATGATTTTGATAGGAAGATACTTTTCGAATTTGTTGTTTGATGATTTAACTATCTTAGAAAGTAGTTTGGTGATTTTTTTAAAAACATTCGTAATCGGAATTGTTCTGTTTCTCGCATTTGCGTTTACCACATTTTTTGTCTTTCGGGATAAACTTAACGGGATTAGATCTTATCTGAAAGAGCTGCGTAGATAATCTGTAAGAAGTTGTTATCTGTTTAGGCTGGTTCTAAAAACTATCTTTTGTAAAAATTTAACGCAGAGAACGCAAAGAATACGCAAAGTCCGCAGAGAATATTGAAGTTTTTAGAACCACCCTTTAGTAAATTCATTTTGTGAAATGAGCTGCTACTTTTTCTTCAATATACTTTTTGATCTTCTCCTTAAATAGAACTCGGTCAAACTTCAGCGCATGAGCACGAATTGTTAAATGATTGAAATTTGTTTTTTCAAAATCAGCGATTGCTTTAATTAATGATACTACAGTCTGTTCGTAGAAAAATATTCCAGTTGAAGTCGTACCTTGGTCAATAACAGTTTCAAGAGCCCCACCTTTTCCGAAAGCAATTACAGGTTTGCCGCACGCCATTGCTTCGAGAGGAACAATCCCAAAATCTTCTACACCGGGAAAGATTAAAGCACGGCATCCGGCATAAATTTTTGCCAGTTCGTCATCGCCTCGCCAGCCAAGAAATTCAATATTGTCTTTTGCAATCAATTTCAATATTTCGCTTTCCGGTCCGCTGCCAACAATAACCAACCTTCTCCCGATTTTATTGAACGCTTCAACCGCAATCTCGACTTTTTTGTAAGGAACTAGTGCGCTTACAATCAAAAAATAATCTTCATTTTTTTCTGAAATTTGGAAAAGAGATGTATCAACCGGCGGATGAATCACATCGGCTTGGCGGTTGTAATATTGTTTTATCCGTCTGGCAACGTTATAAGAGTTTGCAATGTAATAATGCACACGCCCGCTTGTTCGTACATCCCATTTACGTAACTGTGGTGCGAAGATACTCATCGCGGTTCTGGTCAAAAATCCCGCTTTATCTTTCCCGAAATACTCATCATACATTTCCCAAACATAACGCATTGGTGTATGACAATAACAAATATGCAATCCATTCTTTCCAGGTTTGGCACCTTTTGCAACGCAATGGCTTGTAGAAATTATAAGATCATATTCTGAGAAATCAAGCGACTCGATTGCCAGGGGAAATAAAGGCAGATAGTTTCTATATTTTTTCCCTTTTAAGGGAAGTTTATCAATGAAAGATGTTTTGATATTCATCTTCTCGATGGCAGGAGATAACATACCTTTATTATGAAGGAGAGTAACAAGTGTAGCCGCGGGATACAATTCACAAAGTACTTCTAAAACCTTCTCCCCTCCGCGCATACCAGTCAGCCAATCGTGAACTATTGCTATGTTCAGGTTTTTCATATTTGCAATCTTTTCCATTTGCATACAGAAGGAATTATTATAGTAAAGACAAAGTCGTACACCCAAGCAAAGACGAGAAAACATTTTTTGTTACTTTTTCGATAAAGAATTTACTCTAAATGTAATTAGAAATATTTTTCTTGTAATACTCGTACGTTAGTTGGATTCCCTCTTCTAACGAAACCTTCGTTTTCCATGAAGTGAGTTCTTGCAGTTTAGAAATATCCACGGTGATATCGCCGGTTTCTATCTTCTCATAATCTTTCGGCCATGGAATATATTCCACTTTGCCGCTCTTCACACAGCTTACTACACTTTGCACCATGTCACTAAATCTTGAAGAAATTCCGGAGCCAATATTGATGATTTCACCAATGGCTTTCTCATTCTCGGCGCATTTAATCATCGCACTAACAATATCATCTACATAAATATAGTCTCTCAGTTGGAGTCCGTCGCCATATATTTTGATAACCTTATTTTCCATCGCTTGTCTGATGAACCAGCCGACCAGCGAATATTTGCTATGTTTTATCTGTTGTCTAGGACCGTAAGGATTAGTCAACCTTAATATAGAACATGGAATACCAAAATCTTTATAATACATCAACAAATATTTTTCGGAAGTAAGTTTATGAATTCCATATAGACTAAGCGGATTGGTATCGCAATTCTCGGTGATGAGAGGTTTTTCAACTTTTCCATATACCATTCTAGAGCTCGAAAAGATAATCTTGGCTTTTGGATTATACTTCCTGCAAGTTTCTAAAATATTTAGCGTGGCGCGGGCGTTTAAATCCAAATCCTCAAATGGAATGTTGAGACTATCTATATAACTCACTTGTGCGGCAAGATGAAATATGATATCAGACTTTTCAATCAAAGGTCGTATTACATTTGTATCGCGAACATCATTTATCACTATTTCAATTTTTCTTTCTTTGCCTAGAATATTAAATACGTTTCCGCCGTAAAGAGGATTGAGGTTATCAATTATTTTGATGTTCGCACCAAGTTCAATCAACTTGAGCGCTAAATTGCTTCCGATGAAACCCAACCCACCCGTTATTAAAACATTTTTATTCTTGTAGTAATTTTCCATTGAGTATTGCCGTAATATAATTAGCTGAAGACTAAATGATAGTTTGTGCTATTTATTCAACTCCTCATACAAATGTTTATAATGATTCATCATGCTGACTAATGAGAATCTATGTTTTATGGAAGCATTAAATTTTATAATTGTTTCCCGGTTCTTTTTTATAACTACAAGTTTAGATATATAATCATCAAAGTCATCTAGCACAAATAGTTGATTCTGAGAATTACCAACCACATCTGGATTGCCCCCCACATTTGAAGCAAGGATCGGTATTCCCGCATATAATGCTTCAATCAAACTTATCGAAACACCCTCGTAACGTGATGAAAGCGTGAAGACATCAAATCCTTTCATATACTGATGAGAATTTTTTAGTTCGCCTGCCAAGAGGAAGTCGTTTTGTATTCCAAGCTTTTGAATCAGCACTTCATAATTTTTGCGATCGGGACCATCTCCGACAATTACAACTTTAGCATTTGGAATTTTTTCTTTAATCCGTAAGTAGTTATGAATCAGAAAATCATAATTCTTTTGGTAAATAAGTCTTCCTGTAGATCCAATCAAAAAATTATCTGTCAAATCCATGCCACACTTCTCAGAAAAATATATTCTTGCATCCTTTCCGCTTAGAAAACTCATCTCCTTTTCATCTAAGCCATTATAAATAACTTCGGCATTTTTTACCATTCCGGCTTCTTTGACTTCTTTATAGTTAAGATTGCATTCGAACACAACTCTATTCACCGTGTTAAGAAGTAGTTTATAATAAAATTTGGCGAGCATCTTAAAAAAAACGTTTGCCTGATAATTATTATCTATAAAAGATAACCCGTGAAAAGTGAATACTGTTTTTGGTTTTTCTTTTAAGAAAGAAGTTGAGATTGCACCAATTAATGTATTAGAGCTATTTAGATGAACAACATCATATTTATTTTTTTTCAATAAACGATGCAGATCATAAATAAAATAAAATGAATTAAAGACACTGAAATTTCTTTTTAATGAGTTCAAGTAATGGAATTTGATATTATCTTTTTCAAGTTCGCCGAAAAGATAATTACCATCTCCGGCTGCCACTTCAACATCTAATCCAGATCTCTTGAGAGAACGTGCAAGGTTCAAGACAAATACTTGAGCTCCGCCTATCTCGGATTTGGTTATGACTAACAATATTTTCATAATAATAATTTTTACAGATTAATTAATTAGGAAATGCTGCTTCCCTTAAAATTTGTGTTAGAATGGGTACATTTATTTGTAAAGTAAATTTATCTTCTACTAATTTACGTCCATTCAGCCCCATTTGTTTTCTTAAATCCGGATTATTCTTTAATATTTTCAAATATTTTACCCAGTCATCTTTAGTCTTGGCTAAAAATCCATTAACACCATCTGTTACCAATTCCTGATTTACACCAACCGGTGAGGCAATGACAGGAATGCCGCATGCCATATATTGAATAAGCTTGAATCCACACTTGCCTCTTTCCCATGGACTATCAATCAGCGGCATAATACCAACATCAAATTTTCTTATCTCAATCACTTCTGTAGATTCATTCCAACTAATTATTTTATGAGGTATCTCCTTCAATTCAATAATTCCACTGCCAATGAGATGCACAATTGAATTTGATTGATAACAGAAATCCCTCAACTCACATTCAATATACTTAACATATTTTGAGTTGGGTGGAGAACCAACCCAGCCAATTGTAAAAAGCTCTTGAGTTTCGGCTTCGGTCTTCACCGAGTATTTATCAATATCAATAACAGTTGGAAGAATTTTTACATTCTTGGCCTTGTTTTGAATTGCTCTTTCGGCCAAATATTGATTCCCAACTGTTACTACCTCTGCAATATTCATAATTTTATCAATCTTCTTACCAAGTAACTTTTTAATGAGGGAATATTTATTCATATCGTAGCGGTGAAAAAATGCGTCATCGTGATCAACAACGAAAGGGATCTTTGATTTCAGAAACCATGATTCCATTCCGGCAGGAATCCAAGGGAATCCTTCTTGTTGAAGCCAGATTAAATCAAAATTTTTTTTCTGAAGAAGAAAAGAAAAACGTGTTATATAATTTTTAATAATTTCATTAATGGGCAATTTCTTTTGAAAATATAAATGATGTATATAATTATCACCCAATAATGAATGAACAGTAATTTTCCATCCGAGACTTTTAAAGTATGGTAAGTACTGAAAGAAACGGTAGCGGCTGCTTGAACCTAAATCACTATAACGAGTAAGTACTAATATTCTCATTTATAATCTTATCGAAATGATTTGAAAAGCATCTTATAAGCAGATGCAATTTCGGGAACACCTTTAATTGAACCCTTCAACAATTGATCAATTATCCTTATGAGTGGTTCAATGAATAAAATCACAGCGGCAATCAAATAATATTCAAAGATGGTAAAATGTTTTTTTGAATAATTCATCTTGCTGCGTAAATAATAAAAAAGTCTATTTGCTTTAATCTGTTCCGTCGTTCCACCCCCTTTATGATAAATATATGCATCAGCAAGATAAATACTTTTTTTTCCTGCGTTTCTTGCCCGAAATGATAAATCCATATCTTCGAAATAAACAAAATATGATTCATCATAGCCGTTAAGTTGTTCAAATAATTTTCTACGTATCATCAAAAATGAACCCATAACTTGATCAACTTCTTTGCTTTCCTTATGGTCCCATTCAGTTAAAAAATGTGCGGAAAATAATTTTGGGAACAACCTATCTAGACCAAGTGAAATAGTTATCATTGTATAAGCAGACGGAAACCTAGCACAATTTCTGCATATCTCATTTTTATCATCGCGAAGTTGTATTCCAGCAATTCCAAAATGATCATTCTCCTTCTTATTCAAAAAACTTATTGGAACTGAAAGAGAATTACTGAATAGTCGCGTATCAGGATTTAAAAATAATAAATAATCTGCTTCGCTTGCCTTGGCGCCTTGATTGCATGCTCTGGCAAAGCCAAGATTTTGTGCATTTCTAATTATTGTCAAAGGTAGATTTATATTTTCAAGATTATCAAGCGATCCATCGTTCGATGCATTGTCTATAACAACAACTCTGTTAAGATAAAAACTATTTTGAACTGCATTGTTAATTGAACCAATACACTCTGATAATAATGTACCGGAATTCCAATTGACTATTATGACATCAAGTTTTGGTTGCATCTAGGTTAAAACAATTCAAATGAATTAGATTTTAGCGAAAATATCTTGATTTTTTCTACCTTAAAAAATACTGTAATATTTGTTAGATATTTTTTGATCTACCATAAATTTTTCATTCCAACAACAATACGTAAATATTGATACGGATTGATTTCTAATCTAAAGTTGTCGTTTTAAATCCTTTGTTAGAATTACGGTTACATTAGACAAGTATTTACCAAGGGCAAAGCACATAAAGTCTAAATACTTGATCGCATAGTAATTATACGAGCGAATACCAATCATAGAATTCAATTTGCTAATAAAAAAATTTTTGGTGTATTTAAAAGAAATTTGAAATTTAGTTTCCTCTACAAGCGTTTTTAATTGACGAAGCGAGATATAGTTCGTATCAGTTTCTAAAATATGAGCAAATCTAAGAGCAAATTCTTCAATAGATTTCCAACCATAGCGCTGCTTACCTTGATGATATTGTTTATTCAGTCCCAACCTTGCAAAGAATAATATAAAGAGTCTTCTTAGTTCTAAATTTTTGATCTTGTGAACAATGGGCATAAATGCATGTCCTTCCCAAAGAACTTCGCGAAGAGGAAATAAATTGATGTTTACTCCGTTTGAATTAAGACACCTAAATATTTCCTTAAAAAGAAATTTGTGATCATGCACATGTTCCATAACTTGATTAGTAATGATAAAATCAAATTCATTTTCTTGGTAAGGAAGAGTGTCTTTAGATGTAATAACAACCATTTCTTCAGTTTCAACATTATCTGAATGGAGCTGTGACAAATACTGATTTGTTTTAACAACATAATCTTTTTCTTGTTGATTCGCATCGCTAACGTCTAATCCAAAAATTTTAATTTTAAATTTTGGTCTAAGAATTGTAAGAGCTTGACAAATATGCCCAATCAATTTTCCATCGCCACACCCCAGATCAAGAATTTTGATAACCTTAGAGTTGTCCATTTTTAACATGTATGTATTTATAACTGCGGCTAAATGCTGATAAGTGATGGATGATGCTTTTACAATTTTATAATTTGTCATTGTCATATTGCTATTTAAATTAATATTTACGAAGGAAGAAACAAGCCACATCACCATCATTATTTAGATTAAGTTGTTCGGCTTTCTTTTTATAGTCCTTAATCTGTTTTTTTGAAAAAATAGATTCCTTAGACTTAAAGAACAAAGATCTCTTATCGTGAAGCGGAATTCCATTAATAATCTGTTCGCTTCCCCAAAACTGAAAATCCCAAGATTCATAAATTACCTTATCTAAAGAGAATCCGGTTAGGGCAGCTAATTCTCTAATTCCAGTTACGGTTGGAATTGACAAGTGACGGGGTGCATCAAGCTGAACCCAATTATCACCATATGTTCTCCAGGCATAGCCGCCAACAACTGGAATGCGAATTAATACATACTTGTTTGGGTTTAGTAATGCAGCGGCTTTTAATAGATCTTTTATGGGATCATTAACATGTTCTAAAGAGTGATTAAACATGATAAGATCATATTTCTCGTTGACATCTTGTATATTTCCCTTAAAAAGATTTAATCCCTTAAATGGATTTTTACTGCCGGAAATAAATGGATCAATTCCGGATAAATTAGAAAATCCATATTGGTGCATCAGAAATAACAATTCACCTTCACCGCTGCCAACATCAAGGATTGCATCTTCAATTCTAACATTAGCAATTCTCAAGAAATCACCAATAGGCGGTGCCCACCATACTTTTTTTACAATTTTCCCTATTAATCCTTTAGCAGTATATGAATTATCAAATCTCTTGAGTTTAAGCCAGCTCTTCAATCTGTTTTCATGTCTCAATTCAAAAGATAAATAGTTGGGAGGATAATACTTTGCCAGGTTAGAAGGAATTTCTACGATTTGTATACTGCTACAATTTGCACATTCCACATACTCAAATTCATCTCTTAAACCAAACATCATTTCACGAGTTATGAATTTCTGTTTAGGATTGTTACTTTGACAAAAGTGGCAACTATACATATTCTTAATTGTTATTGTATTAGTAAGTTTAATTGAGATCAATATTTAAATAATTATTTACTCACCTTACGCAAAGTATTGTAATTGTCATATTGAGCATATTCACTTCGTTCAATGTAAACTCCGCGAAATATCTCAAAACAGTTTGAAATCGAGGTGTCGCGATTCTTCACTCCGTTCAGAATGACAATTTTGCGTAAGGTGAGTTATTTAGTCTTACTAAGGGATATATATTTTAATACAATTATCAATGCAAATAAATTATAAACGAACCAAAGATAGCTGATCGCGTTGTTAAAGAATGAAAATATTACGGCGAATAAAAACATTCCGAAAATGGCTAATTTCATTAAAGTTGGTTTCACCTTGAATGAATAATACATCGAACTTAGAGTCATACCTCCTATCAAGGGAATCATGAAAATTCCTAATACTCCAAAATCTCTATAGTATGTCCAAAAGGCAGAGTAAGTATTATAACTACTAGTAAGGAAAGGTGTTTCAACCAAGCTGAAATACTCATCAATCCAGTGTTTTAATCCTGTAATTGCTGTCATGAAATCGAATGTATAATACCCATAAGTAAAATGTTCTACCTTTGCTATTGATCTAGCATAGTTTTCCAGATTCATTACTACATACATATATGGTTCAGTAAATATTGCATAGTCTTGTGAAAATTTCATTTTTGACATTTTGTATAAAACAAAAATAACAATCTCTCCCGCCCTAAATGATGAAACTAAATAGAAAAATATAATAAGTATTAGACCGGAAATTAATACAGTTTTATATTTGATTCGATGAGTTGTATAATAGAATAAAGTAGTTACCATTAAAATAGCCATAAATATTTGATAACGCTGAAGAGTAAGAGCATATAAAACGATAGCCAACAATGAAAGTAGAGCAAGGATACTTTTGCGGAGTTTGTTTTTCTTCTCAGTAATAAAATACACGCAAGAAAAAAAAACAATAAGCACAACGTTGTGAAGGAATAAACCGATTCCAAACATTGTGAAGTTAGCACGTGCCTTGCCCGGTTTGCTGCTAAATAAAGGTATTTCGTTTGTCTTAAGATAGATGATTATATAACCTAGTAGAAAAAGGGAAAAAAGTATTATAACAACTTTATACAATTTTGATTTATCAATTTCATAGAGTTGTTCGTTGTTTCGAAGATAGTCTAATGAATGAACTTCAGTCTTAAGATTTATAACATAGACAACTGCAACTCCAATCAGAAAAGCGATTGGACCAATCAACACCTGAATCCAAATCTCTAGTGACCATTCATGCTGTAACCCGCTAAGTTTTAGATCTGTTAAACCAAGAGTTAATGCCCAAACAAATCCGAATACTCTCCCTGGAGAAAAAATATCTGATTTTGATCTAAAAGAAGCTATGATGATTGTAGCACAAATAATAAACGATATTAGGGAAATCCAACTCATTATTAATAAAAATTAAACGCCTTTGAAATAAAGCTTGGAAAAAATTGTTTTTCTATCATCCTTTGATAACCCGATGAAAAATGCAAATAACAGGTATGTCAATAATATTATAGGAAGAATAAATAGTGAAGCATTATTGTACCATATTAAAAATGCTAGAAAAAGCACGAACGTTAGAACAGCTAAATTTCTTACCTCAAAAGTCCATTTGAAAAAGGATTTACGGTAAGCTGAAATATATCCGATTACAACTATAATATTAACAAATAGTGAACCGATAGCTGCACCATACAGATTATATTTTGGAATGAGAAGATAGTTGGCGATAAAGCTAATAACATTTGCAATTATTACTATCACAACCAAAATAATCCGGCGTTGCGATGTGATTATCATAGAAACAAAAACGTCGCCAACAAACCGAACCAGTATAATGAAAGAAAAGATTTTTAGGACTGGGGCAGCATTGCCATATTGCTCGTAACCAAAAATTAAAGTAATGATTTGCTCGGAGTAAAAAAATAAAACTAAAGATATCGGAAGAACGGTAAGCAAAAGCAGCTTATATAAAAGTCTGCTAAAACGAATCCAATATTCATTGTTCTCAATACTGAGTCGGGACAGAAATGGTAAGACAGAACTTCTAAGAATATCAGGAATCAGTAAAAGAAGCAGCATAACTTTATAAGCCGATTGGTATATCCCCACAGCATGATCACCTTTCCAGACTCCTAAAAGAATAGTGTCTAACTGAAAATAAAGACTACCAAGCAAAAAGTAGGTACCAAAAATTAATATCTGTTTAATAATGCTTTCCCAATCTGTAAAATCAATTTTATAAATACTGGCACCAATCAACAAAGATGCTGTTTTGATAGAAATGAGAAGACCGAAAAAACGAGCTGCAACAAATAGTAACATCAAATATTCAAGTGGTGTTTTAAGAAATCCGAAAATGGCCAGAAAAATCAGAAGTGTAAGATTTGTTATTAAAGAAATCTTTGACTCATATTCAAATTTTTCAAATCCTCTAAATAAAGCATAGAAAAAATTGCTAAACGTTGTAAATACAACATAAAGAGTTAAAAAATAGATTAACGTCCTGCTGTTTTGGCTGAATAATTGGAAGCTTGGAATTATTAACATTAATAAAAAACTCAAACCCACAAAAATAAGTTTCATGGAAAGATACTTTCGGGTTATTAGTACAGCTTCTTTTTTATTCTTTGCTATTTCAGTTGTAAGTAATAGTTCAAATCCAAAATCTGCAAATGCTATACATATATTTGCTACCGTAAATGCAATGGTAAACTGACCAAATGCTTCGGGACCATATAAGCGCGCAATACCAATACCAATTAAAAAATTGGTTAACAGACGGATGGTTTGGGAAAAAAAAACAAACAGAGAATTTTTCCATATGGTAACACGACCATTTTGCATCAAATTATTCAATCGTGTTTATCTTCTTCGGAAGAACTTGAAATCGGATTTGACCGTGTTTACAAGTTGATCAAAACGTTTACTATCAATATTCCGGAAACGATGCATAGATTCAAGCAATAAAACTATTAATAGACCGATGGATATAGAGATAACCAAGGATAAGGAGAGATAGAGTAAAATTTTAGGTTTTGCTTTTCTTTCTGCAGGTCCGGCTTTATCAAGAACAAGTACAGAAGGTGTATTTCTTACCTCTTCAATTTTTGCTTGTTCATAAAGCGGTTGAATAAATTCTAGAATTTTATATTGAATTTCTAGATTTCTATAAATTTTTAAATATTGATTACCAAGTTCAGGAGCTTGCTTAAATGGAATAAGTAGTTTTATCTCCTTCTGGGAATTATCCTTACCGGTATTAAGCAAATTAATTTTTTTCTGTAATTCATCCATCTCAATTTTAGCATTTGCTGTTACTGGATGATCTATTCCATAAGTTTGTTTCAAAACATTGAATTCTACTTCTTTTTTATATAACTCAGCATAAATATTAGACATTGATTTTACTGTGGCTTCAAGTTGCTCAGGTACAGCTATTACCCCATATTTTTCTTGAAACATTTTCATGCTTGTTTCAAGATTATTAATATCATTTACACTTTGAAAATATCTCTTCTCAACAAATTCTCTATTAGCTTTTGCGTTTGTAACTCCTAATTCAGTACTAACATCATTAAGACGTTTAACAAGATAATTAGCAATGTCTGCGGCTTTCTGTGGATTTTTATCGTAAACAGAGATAATTAAATTACCTTCATCCTGAATTTCAAACTCACAATTCGATTGCCAATCTTTTACTACTTTATCATAGTAATCATCTTCTCTTTCATATTCTTTTCTTAAATCAAATTTTTTAATGACATCATCAGTAATTGTTGCGCTCTTTAGTATTGCTACATATTTATCAGTTTCTGAACTGTTTCCAGCTAATGCGGCAAGGCCTTTGCCGGATGAAAATCCTTTTGCTAAACTTGTAAGACCGGAAAGTGATGATAATAAATCATTCTTTTCTGCAGGCAAAACAGAAGCGGTTGATTGATACCATTTGGGAGAAAGCACTGCATACATGGAGGCACTTATTGTAACTATAAACACAAACCAAAATAAAAACCAACGGTATCGGACAATTATTGTCAGAAATTCAAAAAAAGTATTACCGACTGTCTGTTGATTTACATTCTGACTGCTCATTTATAAACCTTTAATTTTTATTTTCCAAATTGAACTAACAGTAGAATTAACGTTGCAATACCGCCAATTACACTTGCAATGCTTCCTATCCTTGATAAGTAGTAGTTAAAATTTCGTGGAATAATTTTAGGGATGTAAACATAATCGCCTGCTTCTAACTTTAGTTTTTCTTTCTCTTTTGTAATCCAATCTTTTCCTTTTCCTTTAATTACCACTATCTCATCATCATCCTCACGCGCCATTTCAGTTTTACCGCCGGCTTTTTCTACATAGTAGTTATAATCTTTCCCCTCAACATGCTTTATAAAACCATATTTGGAGACTTGTCCAAATACATAAACATAATCGAATGGTTGGGGGATAAGAATCATATCACCATCCTTTACAGAAAATTTGCTTTCATCAGAATTTGAGTCGGACAGTTTAGTAAAATCAACAATACTTTCACTGCGCAATACTCTCAATTGATTATCAACATTGAAAAACAAAGTGTCTTCCAATTGAAGATTATTTGTACGGGCTAAAGAGAGAGCATCTTGCATTTGACGCATTTTTAATTGTGTTTCGGGTAAAAGAATTTTCTCCGGGCTATTTAAATATTCTTCAGATAGTTTATATTTTTTCAACATTTCAAATGAAGAATAATCGCGTATTACTTCAGACCGCGATAGATCGGCTGTTTCCTTAAAACCGCCGGCTTTCTCAATCACTTCTTTGAGCTCTGTTCCACTTTGTTTTAAATAAACGTACCCGGGATTTTTAACTTCACCAAGAACCAGTGCCTTAAAAATTCTTTTCTGATTTGGATCTGCCAATATTTTAATTCTATCTCCCCGTTTAAGAGGAAAATTTGTACTAATATCCATATGAATGATTTCTTCTTTATCCCCGGAAGAATTTAACCGAGATATTTCAGCAGTCTTAACATTTTCATAAGCTTGGTTAATTCCACCGGCAAAAAGCAATGCATCAGCAAGACCGTCCCCATCAACAAACTGAAATTTGACTTCTTTATTTACTGCGCCAATAATTTCTACAAAATTTGTATTCAAATCATAAGCAGGAAAAATTATCATGTCATCATTCAGCAGATATGGATTATTGGCAAAATCTCCTGTAAGACGAAATTTCATTAAATCAATTTTTCTAATCTCTCCGTTAGTCCTTTTTAAAGTGATATCTCTCAGTGGATATTTTTTAATTTCTTTTGAAACCTTCTCAATTACATTAATTTGATTTAGAGCTCCAAGTGCTTGCTGTGAAGCCTGATTATAAATTGTTGATATCAAGAAATCTAAGCGCTGAAGTTTTGATGCGGCAAATGATCCGGTAATGATAAACTCACCACCAATAGTTACAGTTATTGGTTGGAGTGAAAGTGGATTTATCTGCCTGTTATTTTGCTGATCGTTTTCTTGAGCAGAAATATTGACTGAAATAACGGTCATGAGGAAAATAATTATTTTTTTCATATAGGTTTGATATATAATAGTTGTAAAATTAAAAATGATCTAAAGAAAGGTAAAAAGAGGCAGTTGTATATTGCTCCATCTTGGTTTTTGAACACCACAAACTTAACGATTTTCATATAGAAGTTCATAATATTTTTGATATTCCCCGGAAATTATTCTCTCCCACCAATTTTTGTTTTGGAGGTACCAATCAATTGTGTCGCTAATTGCCTGCTCGAATTTGAATGTCGGCTTCCATCCAAGTTCATTTTGAATTTTAGAGGAATCAATTGCATACCTCCGGTCATGTCCGGGTCTGTCTTTTACATACTCAATTAATTCTTCACTTTTACCGAGTTTCTGTAAAATTAATTTAACGATCTCAATATTTTTCATCTCACGACTTGCACCGATGTTATATACTTCTCCAGTCTTGCCATTTTCAAAAACAAGTTCAACAGCTTTGTTATGATCAATAACATAGATCCAATCTCTAACATTTAAACCGTCGCCATAGACCGGAAGTTTTTTCCCATTAAGAGAATTAATAATCATCAATGGAATTAATTTTTCCGGAAATTGCAATGGTCCGTAATTATTTGAACATCTTGTAATAACAACCGGCAAACCATAAGTATGATAAAATGACAAAGCTGCCATATCTGCACTTGCTTTGCTTGATGAATATGGACTGTTGGGACAAAGCGGAGTTTTTTCGGTAAATAAACCTGTAGAACCTAAACTACCGTAAACTTCATCGGTAGAGATTTGTACAAATTTCTCAACTTGATATCTGCGAGCAGCCTCTAGCAAAACTGTTGTTCCTATTACATTTGTTCGGTAGAAAATTTCCGACCCGAGTATACTCCTATCAACGTGAGATTCTGCTGCAAAATTTATAACAAATTTTAGATTAAATCTCTTAAAAAGATAATCTACCAACTCATTATTTGTAATATCACCTTTAATGAACCTATAATTCTTGTTTTTCTCAACCGTATTAAGGTTTTCAAGATTACCGGCGTAAGTAAGTTTATCTAAATTGACAATAAAATAATCATCATGTTTGGAAAGAATATAATTGATAAAGTTACTGCCAATGAATCCGGCACCGCCGGTTACAAGTATGTTTTTAGTTGTCATCAGTTTAGAATGCTATTAATCCGAAGTAAATACCGGTTTGAATAAAGAACGAACTGCTGCTTAAATCCGATGGAATGTTTCCAATATCTTGTTCATTGTCAACCTTCCAACCGTTAGCAAGTGATGTAATATATCCTCCACCAATTCTGAAAGCAATAAATCTGCTTAACGGAATATCAACATTTAGTGTTGGCGTTATTGTTAAGAAGGAATTGGTAATTTTTCTGTAGATGTTCTGAGTAGTTTTACTTTTATCAGAAACATCATTCCAAATGCCGCCCCAAGTAAAATTATTTTGATTCTGAAAGATCTCGATGCTTGATGATCCGCCGCCGATAATAGCTCCAACCGAAACTGCAATATTTTTTATGAACGGTAAAGTATATTCAGCAGTAAATCCTCCAAGTCCGAAATTATACTTTACTTCTTTATTAAATCCGTTAATTGTTCCTTTCGAACTTTGAGTTCCGCTTAATCCCATTCCACCGATTCTTAAATTATCCACAAGCATTATGTAAGCATAACCGCCGCCGCCATAAACAAACATTCCTTTACCGGAAAGGTTTTCCAATCCCATATTTTTTATTTGAATATTTACAGCATCAACATTAGGAAAAACTAATGCAGGAGAAAATCCGCCGGCTGCACCAAAACGCGCAACCCATCCAACATCTTCACCTTCTTGAGCAAATGCTGTATGCAGTGAAATCAGAATCAAAACAAAGATTAGTAATTTTTTCATAGGATTTATTTGCATGTCTTTTTGGTGGATAAAATTAGTAATTCCACTAACAAAACAAAAACTAAAACATTTAATTGTGTCTTGCTTTGAATAATTTAATATTGATTTAAAAATCAACCTATTATCATATTCATCAACTTTAACTAGTAATATTATTGGAACTTCATGCTGAAATGAGGGTATAAATTTTAGTTAAATTATTACAGTATTTACAAAAAAAATACATTATTTTATGAGCGAGAAATTAATCTCATCATATATACAGCGTTAATCATGTATAAAAAAAATTTCATCAACAGAGTAATTTTGCGACTTGATTTTGCTGTGCCTTTTAGAACAACTCCGGATTTTTTAAACAAAGTTAAAACAACATTAACTAGTGACCTCACTAATATTGAATTAAAAATTGATTATATAAAAAGTATTGAAGCTAATATTTCTGAACCTACACCGACTTTAAAAATTGAAACACAAGGTGTTAAAGGGACATTTAATTTTGATACACAAAAAGAAAGGTTTATTATTGAGCCCAATGCATTAATTCTGGAATCAAGCGAGTATACCAGTTTTAAAAACTTTTTTGACAAATTTAAAATTATCTTTAGGGCATTTGATAGTTTAACCAATGTTGAAGATTATAATCGAGTAGGATTGCGTTTTGTGAATATTTTTCGAGATCTAGGGATCAAAAATATTCAAGAATGGGACAAATTTATTCATAAAGATTATATTCCGAATTATAGAAATATTTCATTTCTTGAAAACAATTTTCAAGTTAGGAGAAATACAAATGATTTTTATTGGGGGAATGGAAATTATTTGCTTCATTTAAAAAATGGCATTTGGAATTCTCAGTTTCCAAGTATAATCACTGAGCAAGAATTTATTGTTGATCTCGATTGTTATTTACGTTCAATAATTTCGAAAGAACAAATATTATCAAAGCCAGAAGAAATGGATCATATTGCTTATCAATTTTTTGATTCAATAATAACAGATGAATTAAAAACAATTTTAGGAACTTCCAATGAACGATGATTATAAAGATAAAATCTCTGAAGAGACAACTGATGATAATAATACTGAAGGTGATTACTTAAATAACGATAAAAATGCATATCCTTCTAAAGTTGAAAAAGAAAAAAAGAAGCTAGACGATTCCGTCTATAACATACCTAAAAAGACCGGCCTCACTTTTCAAGAATTTGAAGAATTATTCTTATCTTCTAAAGATGTGGAAAGAGAATAGTTCAAAAATTATCAGAGCTGGAATGTTATTAAAAAATGTTCCAACATTGATCCCTAATGATTCTTCTAAAGAAAGATTTAAGTATTTTCCATACAGCATAATTATTACTCAACCATGCGATATTGAAAGCCACTTCACTTCTTTAGAAAAATATGAACAAGATATTAATCTTGATAAAAAATATCCGAAACAAACCATTTTTCAATTATTATTATGTCCAGCGTTCGATCAAGAAAAATTTATAGAGGGTACACACTTATACGACCAATACTCTGTCAAGTTTGATCAGATGAAAATGAAAGAATTCGAAAAATTAAGAGATCTTAAGGATTTCAGATATCATTACATTGAAAGTAAATTTCAACATGATGGATTACCAAATTTAATCATCGATTTTAAACATTATTTTACTATGCCACTAAGTGTGATTTACGAACTGGTGTCTATTAATAATCCATCATATATTTTAGACCATTTCTATTTTATTCAGATAAGTGACCGTTTTGCACATTATTTACAAAGGGTAGGAATTCCTTGATCTATTTGTAACTACCTGTTCTATTCAATCTAAATTATAAAGGCCGCACTGATTTTCATATCTGTTCACCACAACAAGGAGAAAACCAATAACGGCCTTTAATTTTGCCGAACTATTCGCTATCGGATTTTAGATATCTTATAATCCTGATAACTTTTGTAGTAAAGAGCGCTATAAAAAGTATCATTGCACCTAATAATATTATTCCGTTCATAGTACTCCTTTATTTTAATATTACTATAAAGGAAAAACTTTAATCCATAATTTTTCTTAAGAATGATGAACTGTCTTCTTCATCTCTATTCTTATTGCTGTAATAATCGTTCTCTGTATAATCATTTCTATCTGCCTTAAATCCGGCTTCCAATCCGCTTTGATCAAACAGATCGAAACCGGATTTCTTCACTCTAAGGATCGTAGGAACATTCAGATCATCACTATTTTCTAATTCCATAGTTCCGCGTTTGGTAGGAAATCCTCCCATACCAACAACTTTTTTATCTTCGCGTCTTCTTTCTGCTTTTTCAGTTTTCAAATTGCTAATTGGATTTGCGCTTGCCTTTGCTTCAAATCCGGTTGCAATAACTGTGTAAGAGACATATTCATTCATCTGATCTTTAATAACCGTTCCGAAAATTACATTAGCTTCTTCTCCGGCAGCTTCAAAGATCACATTATTTCCGGCTTCTACTTCTGCCATTGTCATATTAGTTGGTCCGGTAACGTTTAGAAGAATGTTCTTTGCACCTTTAATAGAAATACCTTCAAGCAGCGGTGATGAAATTGCTTTTTGTGCGGCTTCAACCGAACGATTTTCTCCGCTTGCAATTCCGCATCCCATTAATGCCTGCCCGCTTTCTCTCATTACCGTTCTAACATCAGCGAAATCAACATTAATAATTCCTTTCACTGTAATGATCTCTGCAATACCTCTTGTAGCTTCATACAAAATTTCATTCGGTTTGTTGAAAGCAGCTTTTGCAGCTGTAGCTGTATCTATAATACTTAGTATTCTGCTGTTTGGAACAACAATCAAACTATCTACCAATTGACGCAGTTCATTAATTCCTTCATCTGCATTTTTCATTCGTTGTTTACCTTCCCATGTGAAAGGTTTTGTAACAATACCGATTACAAGTGCACCAAGACTTTTAGCAATAGATGCAACAATAGGAGCTGCCCCTGTTCCAGTTCCGCCGCCCATTCCCGAAGTAACAAAAACCATATCGCTTCCTTCAAGCATGCGTGTGATCTTCTCCCGATCTTCTTCAGCTGCTTTTCTTCCTACATTGGGATCTGCGCCTGCTCCAAGTCCGCGCGTTACATTTGCTCCGATTTGAATCTTATGAGTAGCCAAACTCTCTTCGAGAACTTGAGCGTCTGTATTTACAGCAATGAATTCAACGCCGGTTAATCCGCGTTCGATCATGCTGTCAATTGCGTTGCAACCGCCTCCGCCTACACCAACTACTTTTAATTGTGCTGACATTGGTCTTTGTGTTTCAAGAGTGAAGAATCGCGGTCTCTTTTCCATTGTGGACATAACTCCTCCTTGTTGTGGTATTTTATTTATAGTTTATCAAAAAATTCTTGTAATCTTTTGAATAGTTTGATCACATTTAATTTATATTCTGAGCCACTTGCTTTTACTGTAGTAAACTGCTCTGAAGATGATTTTCCCGGAATACCTCTAATTAATCCTGCGACAGTTGCGAATTCTGGACTTTCAACTTCATTCGATAATCCTGAACCAAGATCAAGAGGAACACCGATTCGAGCAGGCATTCCAAAAACTTCTTCTGCTAATTCCGTGCATCCTTTTAGTAAAGATCCGCCACCGGTTAGTACAACACCTGCTTTAATTTTATTTTTGAACCCGGCTTGGCGAAGTTCATTATCAATTAAAGCGAATAATTCTTTCATACGGACGCTTATGATCTGTGTTAGTAGTGATAAAGGAATTTTCACATTTCCTCTTCCGCCAACACCTTTAATAAAAATATCTTCATCTTTAATAATTGCATGTTCGGTTGCGTAGCCGTATTCTTTTTTAAGTTTCTCGGCATCTGCAGTTACAATACCTAAAGTCTCGCGAACATCATTTGTAACCTGATTGCCTGCAACTCCAATTACTTTTGTGTGTTTAATTGCTTTACGGTGAAAGACTGCTATATCAGTAGTTCCACCGCCTATATCAATCAACAGCACACCTAAATCTTTTTCGTTTTCATCAAGTACTGCAAAACCTGATGCAATTGGTTGAAGCACATAATCCTTCACTATATAACCTGCACGTTCAACGGATTTTTTTATATTTTGAATAGCAGGTATCGAAGCGAGAACTACATGATTCACAGCTTCTAATCGTGAACCGCACATCCCAATTGGATCATCAATTCCACCTTGATAGTCAACTGAAAATTCTTCGGGAATTATGTGAAGTATTTGGCGATCGGAAGGAATGCGAATAGTTTGAACATCCGCGCGTAAGCGATCTAAATCATGTTCTGTTATTTCTCGTTCCAGATTATTAATTGTTACATAATTTCTATGGCGTAAACTTGTTATATGCTCACCGGCAACCCCAACATTTAATTCTTTCACGGTTAGGCCCGCTCTGTTGGATGCAATATGCATTGCTTCGGTAATCGCTTCAGCTGTCTTAGAAATATTTGCAACCAATCCTCTATTCAATCCTTCCGAAGGAGCGACGCCAAATCCTAGTATATTCAGATGATTGTCCACCTGTTCGGCAATTATCGCACAAACTTTTGTTGTTCCAAGATCTAGTCCTGCTATAATATTTTTTTTCATGATTTCTTTTGACCCTCCTGGCTATTCTGTTCTGTAATACCGAGATATACATGTCCGCCGTAGCGCAAATCCACATACTCCATGTAATTATTTATTTCCTTCCCTTTCAAATACGTCCAGAAAGTATTGAAGTAGATCACTTTTCTAATTTCACTTCCTCTGCCAATAATTACCGGATAATTCAAACTCGAGAAATAGAGAACGACATCGTTCCCATTCTGCATATCAATTGATGATAAGCTGTCATACAATTCCGGATTTAACAATTTTACCGTAGTTATTATTTTCGATGCTAACACGATGTCGTTAATATTTTTTAGAGATGATAAAATTTTCATTCCGTCGGCAAGAACCGGATTAGAAATTATCGGGTAATCAATCTTCTTTGTCTGAGGAAATACAGGAAGTATTTGAAGGTTTTCTGTTATGATATATTGATTAGTACTGTCTAATAATATTGAGTCAAATGTTTTTTCAATTATTTTAACCGAGACCTTGCTGTTACCGTCATAACGTACTTCTGCTTGTTGAACGTAAGGATGTTTTTCAATCCTATCTTTTATGATTTGAAGCGTTAGCTTTTCATAATTATTCTTATCGAGCAGATTGGCATAACTTAAATACTGTTCTTTCGAAAGATGAATATTTCCGTCAAGTGAGATTAGACTTATCTTATAATCAATATCGTTTTTTAACCCAACCGATAAGTAGATCATCAGCCCGATCGCAAGAAATAAAAACATAGTACTCAATATTTTTGTAGTCTTTGTCATTATTTTATTTCTGTTTCTCTTTTAAGAATGCAACAAATTTCTCTCCGAATTTCCATATATCACCAGCTCCCATTGTTATAATTAGGTCTCCTTGCTTATAAATTTTTTGAAGCAGTTCCGGAATTTTGGTCTTATCAGGTTCGTAGTAAACATTTTTATGACCGAAATCTTTCGCTGTATTGGCAATCAGTTCACCAGTAATTCCTTCAATCGGTTTTTCTCTTGCCGGATATACATCGGTACAAATAAATACATCTGAGTTCAGGAATGACCGTCCGAACTCAACATAAAAATCTTTTGTTCTGGAATACAAATGCGGCTGGAATATTGCAACCAATCTTCTATTCCATCCGCGGCGAATTCCATCTAATGTTACATTTACCTCTGTCGGATGATGACCGTAATCATCAATGACCATTACTTCTTTGTTGTACTTTGTTTCGAATCGGCGGTAAACTCCGTTGAATGATTCAAGAGCTTTTTTGATTACACCGAACTCAACGCCCATTTCTTTAGCAATTGTTACAGCTACAAGAGAATTTTTTATGTTGTGTAATCCCGGAATATTAATTCTAATTCTTCCGAGTTCCTTTCCAAGATAAATTACACTGAACTCAGAATGATTTTCCGAATGTGAAATATTTGTTGCACGAATATCTGCTTGCGGAGTTATACCGTATGTAAAAATTTTCTTGTTGATTTGTGGAATAACATCCTGTAGAGCAGGCTCATCAAGACAAAGGACTACAAACCCAAAAAATGGAACCTTGTTTGCAAATTCTACGAATGCAGATTTAATATCATTCAAATCTTTATATGTATCTAAATGTTCTCTTTCAAGAGTAGTTAACGCTGCAATAATCGGTGTCAGTTTTAAGAATGTTCTGTCAAATTCATCAGCTTCTACAACAATGTAATCGCCTTTACCTAAACGGGCATTTGTTCCGCCAAGTCCGCTCAACTTTCCGCCGACAATAATTGTCGGATCAATTCCAGCTTCTGTTAATACCAATCCGACCATAGACGTTGTTGTAGTTTTTCCATGTGTGCCTGCAATTCCAATTCCGTATTTCATTCTCATACATTCGGCGAGCATCTCAGAACGTTTGATTACAGGAATTTTTCTCTTTATTGCTTCTTTCACTTCCGGATTTTCAAGGTTAACCGCGGATGAATAAACAACTACATCGGCATCTTTCAAGTTTTCCGGTGAATGTCCTTCATAAACTTTGATACCTAAACTTTCCAGACGTTCAGTTACTTCTGTTTTATTTAGATCGGAACCGGAAATATTAAATCCTTGGCTTAATAAAATTTCTGCGATGCCGCTCATTCCTATTCCGCCGATACCGACAAAGTGAACATTTTTAATTGTCATCATCATCATAGTTTTATTCTCATATTATCTCGGCAAATTTGATTGCACTTTCGGCAATCGTTTTTGCCGCATAAGGTTTTGCGAATGATGAAATATTTTTCTTCAAAATTTCCTGACGTGCTTCGTTAAAGATTAATTCATTCACCACGGGAAAGAATTCGTCATTCAAATTTTTATCTTCTATCAATTCTGCTGCGTTTGCTACTTTCAATGCTTTTGCATTCATATACTGATGATTTGCAGCAACATTTGCAGAAGGAACAAATACAACCGGCAGCGATAGAAATGAAACTTCCGCTATTGTTGTAGCTCCGGAACGTGCAAGTACAATATCTGATGCCGAGTATGCTGTTGACATATCACTGATGAACGGAAATACTTTTACAGATTCGTTTGAGAATATTTTATACTGTTCATAATAAAATTGACCTGTCTGCCAAATGACTTGAATGTTGTTCGATCCTAATTGATTTATATTATCGGCAACCGCTTGATTGATCGAACGCGCGCCGCCGCTCCCGCCAATTACCAGTAACACTTTTTTCAATTTATTCAATCCGAATTTTTTCTTTGCTTCTGATTTATCACTCAACATCAAATCTATTCTTATCGGGTTACCGGTTAATTTCAACTTTGATTCGTCTCTGAAATATTTTTTTGATTCTTCAAAAGTGATATGAATTTCATTTGCTTTCTTCTCCAACAGCCGATTAGTAATACCCGGGTAACTATTCTGCTCAAGGAGAATTACTTTTGAACCAAGCACTGAGGCAGCCCAAATTACCGGACCGGAAACATAAGCTCCACTTCCAACAGCAACACGCGGCTTAAAACTAAAATTGATCATTAGTGATTGAATTGCTGATACAAAAAGTTTTAACGGAAATAATAAATTGCTTAATGATAATTTTCTTGAAAACCCGCTGATCCAAATTGTCTTAAAATTGAATCCGTATTCGGGAACAATTTTTTCTTCAATTTTATTTTTTGCGCCAACAAATAAAATCTCCGATTCGGGTTTCATCAATCGAATTTGCTGAGCAACGGCAAGTGCAGGATATAAATGACCGCCGGTTCCGCCGCCTGCAAATACAAAACTATATGGAGTTCTATTTTTCATTACACTTGAGCAATTTTTAATTCTGTTGTCTTAACTGTTTGCCTTCCAACATTTACAATAATTCCTATTGACACTGCAAAAAGAATTATTGAAGTACCGCCGAAACTGATAAATGGAAAAGTGATTCCGGTTGTTGGAATTAATCCTGTAATCACACATGCATTAATAAAAGCGCTGACTATTATATTGAATCCTAAACCAAAAACGAGAAGCTGACCGAATCTATCTTGCGCCTTTTTGGCGATGACTAAACAGACAGCGAACAAGAAAAGAAATAAGAAAAGAACTACTATTGCGCCGACAAAACCGAGTTCTTCGCCAAGGATTGAAAAAATAAAATCGCCGTATGATTCAGGAAGAAATAAATCGCTTTGTCTGCTGTGTCCTAATCCAACACCTAAAAGACCACCGCTGCCTAAAGCAATTTTTGCCTGTTTCACTTGAATATTTATATCACCGCCGTTTATCAAACTTTCAATGAATGTTATAACTCTTTCACGTGAGTGTCTGAAAATCATCATTCCGGATCCAAGAATTAATATTGACGGAACAATAATGCCAAAGATGTGTTTCATTCTTGCACCGGCGACAAATAAGATCACAAAAGATGTAACAGCTACAATCAGACTTGTACTTACATTCGGTTGAATAAAAATTAATACGCTAACAATCGCAACCCAGAACAATGGTAGAAGAAATCCTTTCTTAAAATTTTTTACTTCGTCGCCCATTCTCTCTAACATTACAGCCAAGTGAACAATCAAAATCACTTTAGCTGCTTCCGAAGGTTGGAATTGCATAAATCCAAGATCAATCCATCGTTGAGCGCCTTTAACTTTCGGTGCAAATAGAAAAGTAAAAATCAATACGGCAATAATTAGTATTAATGCCCACTTACTGTACTCACGGAATTTATCATAAGGGAGGTAGGAAAAAATTATCATCATCCCTACTGCAGCAATTACTTTCCATAAATGTGATTTGAACAAAAAGTAAAAGCTGTTAAATCTGGAAAAGCTGTAAGTGCCGCTGGCAGTAAAGACCATAATTGCGCCAAGCACAATAAAACCCACAACTAACCCGATCAATATTTTAACCGATGTATTCATCAAACCAATTTATTTACTTCTTCTTTGAAAACTTTTCCTCTGTGTTCATAATTTTTGAACATATCAAAACTTGCACAAGCCGGTGATAGCAAAACAACTGTACCCGGTTCTGCTTCTATCCTCGATGTTTCTACACAAGCTTTAAGAGATTCTTTTATTTCTGTTAATATTACTGAATTGAAATAATCATAAACTTTCTGTGCCGATGAACCGATAGCATAAATTTTCTTTACATGCTGCTTAACTAGTTCTTTAATCTGATCGTAGTTATTACCTTTATCTTTTCCACCGAGAATTAAATACAACGGTTTATCAAAACTTTTTAGAGCTACGTAAACAGAATCTACATTTGTTGCTTTTGAATCGTTATAATATTCTACACCGTTAAGTTCGCGTACAAATTCAATTCTATGCTCAACACCCTTAAATGAAGAAAATGCATCTCTAATTTTTTGATTCGGTACGTTTAATAGCTTTGCTATGATCAGAACAGGCAGAGCATTTGCAATATTATGTTCGCCCTTGATAAATAGATCGCTTGCAGAACAGATCTCACTAATTTTTCCGAACCATGAGAAGAGGATCTTGCCTTCTTTATAAAAAGCGCCGGCTGGAACTTCGCTTAATAACGAGAAGGCAAGTTTCTGAACTTTTTTGTTCATCAAATTATTTTTAATGCTCACATCATCTGCGTTATAAATAAAAAAGTCTTCTTCGTTTTGATTCTTTGCAATTCGAATTTTTGCAGATATGTATTCATCAAAACTGTTGTTGTATCTATCAAGATGATCCGGAGTGATATTTAATATCATTGAAAAGTGTGGTTTGAAGTCATCTATAAAATCCAATTGGAAACTTGAAGTCTCGAGAGAAACAAATTCATTTTCTTTCACATCAAGAGTGATCTCGGAAAATGCTTCGCCGATATTTCCCGCTGAATAACATTTTATTCCGGCTTGATTCAAAGTGTAATTCATCAATGCAGTTGTTGTTGTTTTCCCGTTTGTACCGGTTATGGAAATAATACTGCCTTTACAAAACCATGATGCAAATTCAATTTCGCCGACTACTTTTATATTTTTTTTATGTGCATTAGTCAGTACAACAGAATTAGTCGGAACTCCGGGACTTGTTACGATTAGATCGCAAGCATAAATTTTTTCTGAGTGAGCGCCGCATTCATAAGCAATTGATTCAGACTTCAAAATTGAAATTGAATCAACTAAATCATTTTCGGAACCGCTATCGCTTACAAACGGAATTGCGCCAAGTTTCTTTGCAAGTTTGGCTGCACCTAATCCGCTGCGTACGGCGCCGATGATCGCTATTTTTTTCCCGCGTATATCCATTATCTAATCTTGAATGAAGCTAAACTCATTAATGCTAAAATTATTGTGATGATATAGAACCGGATTACAATTTTCGGCTCTGCCCAATTCAATTGTTCAAAGTGATGATGAATCGGAGCCATCTTAAAAACTCTTCTTCCCTCACCGAATTTTTTCTTTGTGTATTTGAAATAAAGACGTTGAATGATCACAGAAAGTGTTTCAATGAAAAATATTCCGCCTAGAATTGGAATCAGTAAATCTTTTTTAACAAGAATCATCATTACACCAAAAGCACCGCCGAGTGCGAGAGAACCTGTATCTCCCATAAAAACTTGAGCCGGATAAAAATTGAACCAAAGAAATCCTAGTCCCGCTCCTATCAATGCCGCAATGAAAACCGTTAACTCACCGCTGCCGGGCAAATAAATTATATTAAGATAGTCTGCGTAGATAATGTTGCCGGTTACATAAACTATTATTGCAAGTGCAAGCATTACAATAATGATTGATCCGATAGCAAGTCCATCAAGTCCGTCTGTGAGATTAACTGCATTCGAAAGTGCGGTAATAATGAAAACGACCCACGGTATATATAGATAGGAAAAATCCCAATTCAGATTTTTGAAGAACGGCAAAGTTGTTTGTGTATTATATTGCGCAAATTCCGGTAAGTAGTAAATTGCAAATCCAACTACTAATCCTACAAAAATTTGTCCTATTAATTTGTAGCGTGCAATTAATCCTTGAGGAACTTTTTTAACAACTTTCAAATAATCATCTAAGAAACCAACACCTCCTAAAAACACTGTCCCGAACAAAACCAAAATGATATATATACTTTTAATATCGCTCCACAATAGAACCGGAATAATTACTGATAAAAGAATAATTAAACCTCCCATTGTAGGTGTACCTTGTTTCTTCTTGTGTGTCTGCGGTCCTTCATCACGAATTGGTTGGTCAATTTGGTTTTTCTTTAACCGTCCGATGATCTTCGGTCCGAATATGAATGAGATCAATAAAGCTGTAATAGCTGCCAACGCAGAACGAAATGTTAAGAAGCGGAACACATCAAATCCGGGCGGATTAAAAACTTTATTTATGTATTCAAACAAATAGTAAAACATTATTCAAACCTTTTCTCCAATGCGTTAACAAATTCTTCCATCTTCATTCCGCGCGAACCTTTTACAAGAATAACTGAGTTCTCTATTTCTTCGTACTGTAAATAGAGAGATAATGCTTCGCGAATGTGAAAGTGGATTGATTTTACTTTTTTCTTTCTGAGTGCTTTGTTCAAATGCTTCATCATATTACCGGTAGTAAGA